>JAABUK010000052.1_pt1 | contig 273244 bp, 256 predicted proteins | sample 5559141 | NCBI WGS metagenome assembly JAABUK01 (sample SAMN10711869, study PRJNA513367) | rock metagenome | isolation source: Antarctica rocks | place: Antarctica: Victoria Land, Pudding Butte nord | collected 2016-01-03 | reverse complement strand
ATGTAAACAAATAATCCTGAGCGGCCCTGAGCGGCCCTGAGCGGCCCTGAGAATATTAAGCCGGTATTAAGAATCCTAAATAATCCTGAGCGAGCCTGAGCGAGCCTGAGCGGGCCTAAGCGGGCCTAAGAATTCTTACCTAGCTCTAAGCTATTTTAGCGCTCGCGAGCGGGCCTAAGCGCTCCGAGCAAACCAGGATTCTTAGAGTCGCTTGCACTTTTATAGATGAATCTTAGGATTATCTTTTCCTTATATAACCGGAAGACCTTCTAGTATTTATAAATACTCCGAAAATTCTAGATATATTAATTCTTTTAATAATATAATCGTATCTAGAGTTTCGTTATTTTAATTTATAATAAAAGTATATTCGTATATCCTAAATATATATTAAATATATTTTAGGTCTAAATTATCTTTATTCTTACCCTTAACCTTATTATAATTAATAGGCTCGTTAAGAGGAGTAGAACTACCTTAAATAATAAATTAATTTTACGCCGTTAATATATATTAAGTATATACTACGCTAGTATTAATTATAGGGTTTATATTCTAATCCTCTAAATTTTTAAATTATTAATTTAACTCGAACTCCTCCTTCTTTCGCTTAAGCTCTATAATCCTTTAATATATACTTTATATACGCGTTATATATATTTAATTATCCGTTTCTTAAGCCGAGGGTATATATATATACCTTCGAATTCCCCCGTTTAGTATAATCCCCCGCGATAACGATAACGGGGGTAGTATACGTTTATATTTAATATATACTCGGTATATACGCGCCCCTTTACTAGCCTATATCTAAGATTTATAAATCTAGCTCGCGTGTAATACCTAAGGCCGCTGGCGTAGAGCTGGCGGCTTAGTAATAGTATAAAAGACGTAAGGTAGTTACGGGGTTCATTACTAGGTGGTTCTTAAATCCTAGATTTAGTAGTAGAACTAATCTCTAAGGATTCTAATAAAACGGGGGAACGCTGACTCGACATAGGATTGCCAAGAGTCAGAACCCCGCGATGCCAAGGCCAGAACCCCGCATCGATAAGCAATGATATCATAGAGGTGGCGGGGCGTAGGCGCATGCAACACACTAGCGCCTTTGGCGGGGCGCAGGCGTATGCAACGCACTACCGCTTTACATCGCGGTACGATTATTTAGGCTATAGGCGGTACGATTATTTAAATTACGGGAGGCGCTACGATTAAAGCTAGTATTATTATTAGAATTAAAAAGTATAAGAGAAAGAGTCCTAGTAATTATAATAGGATCGGTTAAACTTATACTCGGTTTATATTAAAAACGAGTATTATTCTCGGCTATAACGTCCGCGTTATTATAAGGATTTCGGGGGTTCTATAGAAGCCTTAAATTTTAAAACCGTCGAGTTATAATCTATTAATCTCTTTTATTTATAATTAGAATAAATATAATACTATATATATATATAATATATACCCAGCTTTAGTTATAATTAAGATTTATTATTCTTCTTTATTACTTTAAGTATATATAAAGACTCGTTATTATTCCTTTAATTTTAGTTAACTCTTTATTACTTTATTATATCTTTCTTTATAAATATCTTTTAAGAACGAAGTTTATATTTTATAAAATTAATATATACTAAATATATATTATATATATATCTTATTTAAGGTAAATATTAAATATAGTTAAATTTCGGCTCGTAAAAGTATTATCCGAAAAATAATTACTCTCCTCTACTCTAGTATTCTTTCGAGTATAATCCTACTATTTAATTAATACCTTTAATATTTCGGGCGTAAATCCTATAAGAATTTAAAGCGCCTTTTTATTATTAATCTATAACTTAAACTTAAGATATATAAAATTTATATTATATATCTTCGCTTTTAACTCCTTTATAGTTTTAGCCTCCTATATTTAATTAATTACGTAAAGAGTTATATAGTTAAGATATTTCTTTCGAAAGTTATATTTAATATATATTTAATAGAAGATTAATATATATTAAAAGTATTTATTTTATTCCTACTTAGGGTTAAGATTATAGAGGGAGTCCCCGAATCCTACGCCTATTAATATATAACTTATATTAAACTTAACCTAGAGTTTATTTTATATTTATATTTATTATTATAGTACGTAGACCCTAGCCTAGGGTAATATATATAAATTTAATACTCGATCGAGATACTTCCTCGAGTATTTTAAACGTTTCTATAAATATTCGATAATATATTTAATATATCTCGAGATTTGAATATATAGTAGTAGACGTAGATTTCTAATAGTTTTTAAATATATACGGAGTATAAGAAGAATATATATTATATATATAGTTAATATCGGAGTTCTAGGATAAAAGTAAAAAGAGATTAATCTTTCTCTTTATTATTTTAAACGCTAGGTTTATTTCTATATACTAAACCTTATAGAATACTTTAGCCTATATATATATATAGTATATAATTAAATAATACTCTTCGTCGAAATAGGTAATCGAATAAATTTATTATTCGGTGTTATTTTTTTATTAATTAAAGGTAAATTCGCGCTATATATTTATCGAAGTATAAGTCGTATATATAGTAAATATAAGCTTCGTACTTATTAGGTATATACTAGCTTTATATTTTAATAATTTCTATTTTCGAATTAAAGTAGAAATACGATCTTTAATATTAAGACTCTTATATATCGCCCGTAGAGAGTTTTAACCGTATTTTTATTTAAGACTTATAAAAAAGAGCGATATTATAAAACGCTCTATATATTATAAACGTATATTTTTAATATTTACTCTATATATATTAAGTTTATCTATAGTTAGATCTAGTAAATTATATTATTTAATAATAATAATAATATCCTCCGCGATATCCTTAAGTAGCTTAATTAGATATAGTAGATAATATATATATAATCCGCGTATAACTAGTATAAGGAATAGGAAACGATTTTAATTATTCGGAATATAAAAATTAAAACGTATATTATACTTTTATAAAAATATTATACTAGCCTTAAAGTAGGTAAACCCTACCTATATTAAATATATACTAAATATATACCGAGTATATATTAGGATTAGGGAAGATAACTAATTATATTTAAAACGATTATTTATTAAGTATTTTATATAGATATAATCCTTTTATATAAATTATACCCCGAATTTAACTAGTACCCAAAGGTAAAATAAATTTATCCGTATAATTATAGCGAGGAGTAATCCTACTCGGTATTACGATTTTAGATTATTATTTAATAAATACCCTATAAAGGTCGACTTTATAATATTAATATAAACTTCGTATATACGAGATATCTATTTACGTTATTACGCTCGAATATTATTAATTATCGGTTTTTATACTCTATTATCTCGGTTATTAAATATATATAGCGTACGCCTTATATACGCTACCCTTTAAGGAAAGTATTATACTAGTATTCGATTTATTTTTTAAATCGTTAGTCGACCGGTTACTCGTATATCGGGCGGTTAGAAGAGGAATTTAGTTATAACCTATTAATATTCTAAACCTTAATTCGATTATATACTCGGTATAAAGTAAGTATATCTTAATAAATATATTAATAATATTTAATCTTATTATATATAAATACTTCTTTTTAGGCCGTCGTTTATTAATTCTTTTTATTATTTTTAGTTAAAAGCGATACTTTAATTAGTTTTTTTAATATTTTATTAACCTATTTATATCCGAATTAAATCTTAATAATATTTTAGTAAAACTTAGTCTAAGCTAAATATATATTATATATATCTTAGATATATACTTTTCGAATAAACTCGTAATATTATAATAATTTTCTTTATTAAATTTCGACTTAATATAAATAAAATAAAGGATTTCATCGGGATTTATATCGGGATATTCGGGTATATTAAGATAGTCCTAAACTTCTTTAATTATTATATAATAATTAGAGTTTTTATTAACTAGAATACCCGTTATTTAAACTATAGTTTATTTATATTTAATATATACCTAGGATATTATATTAAAGAGTTAATTAATAAGAGTAAAATTTATAAAGAGAAGGTTTTTTATTAATTTTAATTTTTTACCCCCTTTTTCTAAACCCTCTAGCTCGTTAATTTTAGAATTATTATTATCGCTATTATCGTTACTACTACTATTATCTTCGAACTAAATCTATATTTAATATATACGCTATATATCCTTAATACGTATTTACCTAAAATTTATTTAATTAATATTCGATATTATAAGCGGCCGTAGTAGTATTATTTTAAATAATAAATATCTTAATAATTATAATTTATAATAGTATATACTCGGTATAAATAGAGTAAAGTATAGGTATTACGAATAAATTATAATATATATTATATAAAGTAAAGTAATTAGTTAAGAGTTTTTATTTAATATATACGAAGTATAAATTAAATAGATATAGTATTAAAAGGGATCCTATAGGTTTTAACCCCGCTCGAATTTATTAATACCGGGGCCCCCGAGCGACCCCGGAGCAAAATTTTAACCTAAGATTAGCGCTATATATATACCGAGCATATTCCTTACCCCGTCTTAACCCTGATATTAGCGTATATACTGAGGATATACTGACCCGGCCGGAGTAACTTTAGACCCCGTCCGAGCTACAAGCCCGAATCTTTCGTCATTTTCTTCTTTGACTTCTACAGAGTAATTGCTGGTGGCTGTTCCTTGTTGAGAGCTTTTGGTCACGCTACTCTTCTGCTACAAATACGCTGCAGATTTGAAGGTTTGAAACTTCATATCTGGCTTCCAATTATTCCAGTGGCAGGGGCTGAAGATTTGTTCGGATCGTTATAACATGAAAGGATCAGCGAAGGATCAGCGAAGGATTCAATAAGGCTTAGTAACTAGATCCTTCAGTATCTAAATTCATAGTGGGGTGCCACCAGGTGCCATTCGAACAACAATGAGAATGGCGATGGAGTCTGTGCGAAGCTGACGCTGAGTCTAAACTACATCCCCTTTCGTTATTCTTGGGTATGAACGTTGAGAAAGTGCTCACTACTTAGCTCATGCCATGGCAGTAGCCTTCAACACGCTCAGCCTTCCCTTGCGTGATTAAACGAGGATCGTTTCAAAGTTGACAACTTCGCTTAAGCAGGGGTCGACGGATTCTCAGCCACAGTACCACATCTAGAAGGCTATGCTCTGCTCAAGGATCGCTCATAAGGAATTCGTCCGGACTTCGTTTCTTTCTCGATTTCCTGGCATCTCTCATTCAATTACTGTTACCAGCGGGCGTTTGCATTAAATTTCCAAAATGCAACTCCCTTACTTTGCTAACGTCGGTCTTGGCATACTTTCCTTTTTGACAGTTTCATCCTGCAAACCGCTCTCTGCGCCGTATTCAAACGATGAACCGCTCCTGCTAGAACTCGAGCGCCGACAGGCTCCTGCTATTATCGCAACAGATGAATTCCTCCGGCGCGGCAGCCATGCTTGTCAGTATATAGCTGTAGCAATCCATTGGGCTCGAGGTTAACGGATGATTCTTAGCCACTGTGGCCGGCGACTTCTTATATATTGATGGTGGCGACTTTTCATTCATGAACAATGGAACGCCGGTCTACGAATATTGTAAGCTGTGAGAAAAAGAAGTACTTATGGACAATAACGAATTACGCCAGCATCAACTATGCTTGCTATCGACCTATCGCAAGATTGGATCAACTCAACGGTCACAATCCGTTCTATCACGAAGCCTAGTGGAGTCCCAATCCTCGACTCGGGATCTCTCTGGTATCATGAAGCTGAAGGCCTTCTATACACCGGATTCGCCGGCCAGCCCTCGCAATTCAACAAGGACCCTACTCTGCCGCCTCAGACAATCTGGACCTTTAAGCCAGACGGGACTGGGAGCGGAGCATGGAACGAAGCAATCAGTGCCCAGGCGGCAAGTCTGAAAGAAATAGTTCAGCCTGTTGGATCCCTAATGGCATACGGGCCAGACACCGCCTGGAGTTTAGGAGGATCCCTTTCCACAAGTGATCCTTATAGGGTTGGCGCAGCTCTACCTGGCCTGGTAGAATTCAATTTTGGATCCAAGACATTCACGAATATGAGCGATACGGGCTATACCTTCAACGGCACTGCCGCGAATGGAGAAATGCACTACGTACCTTCATTTGGGCCAGAAGGAATCGTAATTGCGATGGGGGCAACTCCAGCCATCGTTGGAGGATTGATTCGCTTTACAACTGTCCACGTTTATGATCCAGCAAAGCAGCAATGGCTCAGTCAGGCGACGACTGGGGACGCACCAGCTGCAAGAATCGGCTTCTGTGCTGCTGGCGTCAATTCAACCAACGGCACATACGAGATGTAAGGGTTTCTCCTCTCTTCAACCTCAGATTGGTCTACTAAGTAAATATTTCAGCTTTGTATATGGCGGATGGGGCGGTAATCTCGGAACAACATCCCTCCAATACGACACAATCAACATCCTTACTCTCCCCGCGTTCCATTGGATTAGCGTTCCGTACAACCCCCAGAACCCTCGACATGACTTTACGTGCAATGCCATTGGTGGTAGCCAAATAGTCACCGTGGGCGGCAAGGACTCAAACCCCAAGATCACGACGGGTCCAGTTAACAAGATCGCTATGAGCGTGTATGATAGCACTCAAGATCCTTTTGCACAAGGTCTTGCTATCTTCGATATGACTGCTTTGGCGTGGGCGGATAAATACACGGCTAATGCTCCACCTTATGAGCAGTCAGATGAGATCAAGAAATTCTACGCACAGTCGCAGCAGTAAGCGGGTTTCAGCTATCGAATACAGGAAAGATTACTGACAAAGTGGCAGGAGCTATGCTCAGAACCTCACAGCAGGCGTTGCTGCGCTTTTAACATTCACACATTTCACGAATAGTAGTAAGTCCTCGGCCCGCACTCCCCTCGCCCCTCTCAGTCAACCTAACATATATCTCCCAGGCTCAACCAACTCCTCCTCCTCCTCACCTTACCCCACCCATACCCCCGGCCCCTCCCACACCCCAACAGGCGCCATCGCGGGCGCCGTCGTTGGCGGTGTTGTCCTCCTCGCTATTATCGCCGGCCTTGCCATATGCTTCTTAAAGCGACGCAATCGCAGACGACAACAGGGATACGACACGGCTCGCTCATCAGCCAATGAAGACTTCTATGCTCCAGGCAAGTACAACCCGAACAAGCAGGGGGTTGGGCTGCAAGAGATGTATCACGATCATAATGGATCGGGTGGGAAGCCGGTGGAGTTGGATGATAGGGAATTGCGGGAGATGGGGGAGAATGGGCCGAGGTTGGAGAGGCCGGTGGAGTTGGGTGCGGGGGTGGAGAGGCAGAGGAGTTGTTAGAGGTTGCGTGTAACTGGTAGAGCTTTTGGATTTTCCTCTATGTTACAGATGGATTTGAGCGACCCATGACTAATACCCTCTCCGTCGCAGATGTTGTATGTTGTGCACAATGCAGGTGATCTTGAGCTTCAGATTGTTGATTCATCATGTTTAAACAAAGTACGCAGGAGGCATTGGCAGCTCGTTCGTGTCCGTACCTCCTGTCAACGGCCATGCAACACAGTACGTAGGCCAGCTTCGAAGCCGGGCACGCAATATGACTGCATTGGCCACAAGCTCATCCTATTGTTTGCCTTCTTCGGTTCAAAACATATTCAACGATACAGCCGCTAACAGCGAAACAGGAAGACATTGTTGGCTGAGACGTTGGCAGCGTTCCTTCGGCTAGAGCTGAAATCATCAGGGACTTATCGAGCACTTGATTCGTCGAGGAGGGGGGTTGACTATGAGCACTATCCTGGAAGATTATCATTCTCACGGAGTGGTGTCGCTCCAAAAAGGCCTGCGGAGGCCATAGAGGCTACTTCGAGATCGAATTGCCACAGATTCCAATTTTGAAAAGGTAATTGTGTTGGAATGGGAGGAACGACTGTTGATTATCTAAAGTATGGAGGGAGTGGTCTATTTATGCTCATTCGGCTACTTCATAGGGCTGAGTGTTGAACATTCCAACAAATTGGGGTTGCAATGGCATGAAGCCATAGTTCGATTGGTTTAGATGCGGTTGCAAAAGTCTAGAATTGCCATTATAGCCGTTGTACTACAAGCGCTGCGCTGGTTTTTTGACAGATAAAGTGGATTCTGGCTTGGACGAGGCGGAATCTCTATGGGAGTGCTAGTCTAGTGTTGCCCTGAGACGATCACGTGATTTATCCCTTTCACGAAATTTCCTCCGTGCTCCAACGACTCTACGAATTTCTTAGCTTCGACGATGTCCATGTGTTCAACATGTGTCCATGGCCTCCATACTCTTCCACTGGATGGAGTGTGCTCCAAGCCATGACTGAGTTCTGAGGCAGCCATCACTCCATTTCTTATCTGATCATGTCGGTACGGATTGGAGAACAAGGAATAACTCCTCTACCCTTGACGCATTTATGTCAAGTCTTCACGTCTCTCATCCGTTTTACCACTATCTGGACATCAAGCGCCATAGACGCTTTGTGGTAGAGCCACCAAATGAAGTACACTAAGAAATGAAAGAGATCCCATAATGCTGAGCTCGACTTTGAAAATTTGGCGAGGACCGCTTTGTTGGACAACGCCGCTTATTCATGCGAAATTTAACAGACAACATGGTACTGCTCTGGATCCCCTGTAAGAATGAGGAAGACAGTAACACGAAAGCAGTCAAGGGGAATGGATTAAAGATGAAAATGGAGAGTGAGTGTCCAGATTTGCATGGCTCGTTCGGAATGGCCGGACCCTTAATGTATGCCTGTTCCCTCGCAAGTATCTCCGCAAGAATCTTTTCGGAGAATTCATGAATTTGGAAGTTTTGTGAGTATTCACACCACCATCAATGCGGAAATGCGCAGGCCGCTCGGTGTTAGCAGTCTCCTTACAGTAGCCTGGCTTTTGATAAGCACAGTCTCTTTTCAAATTACGACAGTCAACAACACTCATGATCTAATCTGCACCGAGCCCCGTCAAACGAGCGATCGGTTGGCACAGACTATCGCCCAGGGCATTGCTAGTACCTCCGCTGTCGCAAACGCCTGCAGCGCCTCTTTACAACACAACAGTACTGATGGGCCGAACACTATTCTCAAACACCCTCGGATCAAATGAATTCAGCATATCATACTCTTCCGATGCCCCTCCTACCACTTCTCCTGATCTCTGTCGGAACATATTCAACAGCATCATCTGCACATGCATTGGAGATACTGCGCCTCTATACTGGGGTGGATATTGGCAGCAAAACGATGGCAAGGCCCCTTGCACGATCAATTGCTTCACTTGTGATGTTTTCCATATCGTCTCTCTGCCACATCAATGCAACCCCTCGATATGGCCCTCTGCTGTCAGGCAATGACACCACATGATATCATCTCCATGACAGCGTAAATATTCTCAACTTCAATTACCGGATCACAACTATATCTTGGCATAAGACATTTTAATTAATTCATTGCAATAATAGTGAGGCATTCCGTTCTCCACGATCTGATTCGAAGAATACTGTAAATGCTCGCGAGCTAAGAGTACATGTAGAGGCTGTAGTATCATCGCATACATCATGAAGGCTCGAAATAGATCGCGAAAGATCGCGATGAAGGCATGAGTGAGTTATCTCTCTAGGTAAAGACGTGTTTGATATAATGCTGCGGTGAAGATTGAACTTCTGGAGATTAAGTTGGATGCGCAAGGTCCATTGTAGTCAAAGTGTCCTGTGTCGAGGACCAGCCGAGGTGCCGAGGTGGGGGAGCATTCATGGTATACATTGCTTATCTATAACTCACGATTGAGATGTTTTCAGCTTGAGGTACCGTGTCATAGGTGTAATAATGTAGAAACAATCACCAATGAAGCCTTTCATTTCTAGTGATCGTATCTGAAGGATCCAGTGAATGCTGGCTAGCTAAAATTACATCCGCAGGCAGGTAAAAGTGTGGTATCATCGCATGCAATCACGACTGTTCGAAAACCATCCCGAAAGAACGCCGTAAAGCATAAGTAATTTATCGCTCAAGATAGTGACGCGTGGATATGATGCTGTGGTTGAGGTTCACCTTCTGAAGCTCAACCTGTATTCGCTTCCGCTCCTCTGGATTATTGTAATTGAAAGGTCCGATATCCAAGCCAAGACGAGGAACCAAGGTGGGAAAAGTCTGATTGTGGGAAGGCGGCAGAGTCCCTTGAAGGTTGAGCGAAAGGTCTGGTGGCAGGTCTTGCTGAATCTGCTTGACCTCGTACAGAGACGTTCCTTTGACCATGACTAGAAGATCCCCTAGCCTCTCCTTCTGAGAATCGAAATTCGCCGCTCTGTCCAGATTGCTGACGCCATTGAGATGCTCGATCGAAGCTTCAATTTCAGCCAAGTTCTTGTAAGCAAGGAATATCCTAACAGCGGTATTGAATCCCGCCATTGCAGGAACGAAACCTGGAGGCATTGCGTGTGCTTTGTCAGGCGACAAGAAGTGGTCATCAACTTCCAAAGGTAGTGAAGGGTATGGCTCTGACTTGGTCGCGGACGGAATTGTGAGACTGCATGGTGAGACGTCTGACTGCTGGAGTGAGCGAGCGGTGACAAAGATGGCCCAGAAGGTTCGCTTCGTAACTTCTTCTATCACCAAGTCTGGCTGACCTGGCTGAGGTCCTTGCAAAGTCTCGCCGTTTGGGGTCATTCTTGCCTGCGGAGCTCCGAGGGCGGGACCTTTGTATTTGTAAGTGCTCGCTTTGTGTGCTCCGATATGCTCTAGAATCGACATGCATTCAGTGAAGTACCGAATCGAGGACTGAGGGTTGAACGTGTAGGCACAAGTCAGGCCCTGGAGGTAGCTGACTTGAGCATCATGGATACTCAGAAGCCGGTCCACACGTCCAGGACCTTGCGACTCCGTGATCACTTTGTGGCATCGATCCACCAGAGCCATGGAGTTTGGGAAGGCGTGATTGTCGATCTGTGTGGCTTGGAAATGCTGCATTGGCTTCTGAGGGTAAATTGCCGCCACACATCCCAACATTGATGCCAGTAGAGCTAGGAATGTTGTGTTACGCGTGGCTTCTCCTGCAGTGAGAGCAGAACGGAATGAATTCTCATGGGGTATAGGTATGAGTGGGTGTATGTAATTAAAGTAGTCGTCCACTAAGTGCATGACGATCGGCGTTGGGCAAATCACCTCTGCCGAGAGGACTTGCTGCAGAGAGAATGACGCAAGAGTTTCCGCCGCGTGAGTGGGCGACGAAGGTTGATCGTGACCTAGCATGTCTGGGGGACCGAATTGTACTCTCTTGTTTCCTTCTGCGTGTTTATTTGGTGGACCGCGGCGCTTGCTTGGTTTCTCATATGTACATTCAGCGCCGAGATCGCGGCAGGGTTTGCAAGGAGGGCCTGAATCGTCGCATTTCACTTTGCGCTTGGAGCATATATCGCAGGCCTGCATTGGGTCAGGTATCAGCATCGTTCTTTGAAAACGCACGATGGTTCTCGACTAGTTGCAGGAAGTTGAAGAGTAGTGACATAGTATCGATTCGAGCTTCCAATGAGACGGGGAGCACTTCGAGGTGAACGTACCTTGCGTAGTCGCGCCTTAACCTCACCCGTTTGGCCGTCTTTCTTGCTTGACGAAGGAGCTGAAGTTGCTACTGGCCCCCCATTCTGATGGACTCCATTCTGCCCTAGGTTCGGGTCGAGATTTGAGTACGGTGTTGCAGGAGGCGCGTTGCTCGAGTCGGGTGGTGGTGGTGGTGGGTAAGGAATGAAGTTGGTATGTGGAGGGGCTTGCTGTTGATAAGGGGTATTCTGGTTGGGCGCTTGCTGCTGTAGCATCCCGGGTTGAGGAGGGGTTTGCTGCTGCATAGCTGCGTCGGTGTACAAAGACATGCCGGTTGAAGTGGTTGCGAAAGCAGTGTTTAGTGAGACCGGGCAAAGGTCGGGCAATACCTTTAGTTAGTGTTATAAGGCCTGTCCGGGGCTAGAGGATATAGTAAGTTTAGCCGGAGTATCCGCTTAGGACTTCCTTTATAAGCGACCACTAGCAATGCTTGGCAGTGTTTACACCCCGCGCAGCGGATCGTCACTACTGATGAAAGGTTTTATATAGCATACCAGGGCATAAGCATTACCATGCACATAGAGACAGGGCATAGCGTAACCCTGTGATCTAGAAGCGACTGATCAATGGAACAATGATCGCACAAAGCAGCACTCAATATATCCGGCATTGGACTCTGGGCTGAGGTCGAAGGCTGCAGTAAGAAGCCAAGCAATACAACCAGCGATGGATCGAGCAGAATCGTTATGATTAAGACGACTTCGCGGTTACAAGGATCGCAAATGGTCTTCCTCGAGACATTCACCGTTTCCTACGGACAAGAACCTTACCATCGGCTACTCCTCTCTGCATCTATCAAAGTCATTGGTGCTGTCATCAACAACAGAGTCAAGGCTTTTGAACAGGAGAAAACACAGGTGGACTTGGACAGTGTCCCATTCAGGCGTCATTGCTGGACTCGACGATAGCCTTGTTGAGCGAGAAGGACGAAGCTGTGGGCTTATGTTGAGTTATGCGAATTGGTCGCCTCGCTAAACGATTGTGGTTGCGTTTCATCATTTTCTTGGTATGATGCAGACCTCAAAGTAGATCTAAATTCCCGTTCTTTCGGGTCGCTTTAGGGGTGTATATCATGAAACCATTGAAGAACTTCATCACATCCAAAAGGGCGGCAGTGCAACCATTATTCGCTTACATTGACCAGGGACTTTCTTTTCATACCTGTGGAGCTTTCACTCTGGATCACTGAACAATTAGTGGATTGGGGGCTATCGCGTTCACATGCGTCCTCACCAGCTTATATTGCGCGGGTATACTTCCGACGCTTGAACGCTATATCAAGTTTCGTCAACCCCCCATGCTCGCGGTGTTTTAGTCCCCCGAACCGTCTAAAAATGATTTCTGTGCAAACTACGTACAGGGTCTTGACTGGCTCTAACTATGGCTTCAATGTGTTTCTCTACTGTCTTCTCGCCTACCCTTTCTCCAACCCCGTCCTCTCAAAAGCACTAGACGTCGCCAGAAGCGGCAATTATGTAATCCGCAATTGCAATGCCGGAGAGTCCGGTTCCATGGCCGAGCAGCTTCAGACTCTTCTGCCTCAGATCTACGACAACCTGCAAGGCGTGATCGCCGATGCCGCACTGGGCACAAACTCACAGCATGGATTCTCCGCATTATTCAAAAAAAACGACAGCATCGACTTCGTGCAGGGTATCTTCAAATCAATGGCAGCTGGCAAACCAGTACCGATTCATACTGAAGGTCGGACCACGAATCCCCTGCTCAATCTTGGCTGGCCAACAATCGTGTGCGTGGATCCAGAAGAGCAACCGGATATCGCAAGGGGCTGCGCTATGGAACCAGTACCAGCTGGGAACGATGGTCAGTATGTGATGTTGTGTCCCCTTTTCTGGGAGATTGAAGAGGAAGCGGCCAGTTGGGAGTGTCCGCGGGTGAGAAGAAATACATTGACTCCGAACGATGACACCCTCGCTGTCAATCAGCAAGCAGCTCTTGTCCATGAGCTAGCACACATGTATGGTGTGACGCCGCCGAATAAGGATGATGAGTCGTATATAATTGGCGATGCTGTTGATCTTGATGAAGAGAATTCCCTTCAAAATGCCGCCAACTTTGCGTACTTCTATGCAGGTAAGAAAGCCCAGACTGTCAAAAAACCAATCCTTGGCCTGCATGAAGCGTTTTCAGGCGCTGTGAGCAGCGCTTCGAAAATCTGCTACAGCTAATAGACTGCCGATCCAAGCCAACCAGGCGGACTGTACGCGCTGGCCCAACATGAAACTACCCCACGACCAACTACGCGGGCTGCTAGAGGTGCCAGCCAAGTCGACCTCATCATCCAGCCCCATCCAGCCAGCAGCAAGTGCAACTTCGAGCTTATTCTTCGACTTAGCCTCAGTGGCACCGCTTTCCCCTGAATTGAATACTGAATTTGGATTCTGTAATGATGCTTTAGTTGCCCCTAATCGGACTGTCTGCTGTGACACGACTACTGGTCAGTGGTTGCCAGCTCCGGTGCAGAGGGATGGGCTAGTGAACGCCACGACGCTCAATCCGGCCTGCCCGAAGGCCTCACCTGGGATTGGTGGTTCTGGGTCTATCAATGTAAGGCGGTGGCAATGATGAGTAGTTCTGTATCAAGTTCTCCACACTGAAAAATCCAATGAATTTGCCCCCGGGAGCGGTGCATTCGGCTGCGGTCCCATAAAAGAGCAGACGCTATGAAATCAGTTGCTAAGAGCAGAAAACGCCTGCGTCGCCCTGACTTTTCCGAGGTTCCCATACTGGATCGAACCATAGCTGTATGCTCTAGCAGCCCCGTAAAACGTCGACACATCATTCGCACCTACCTTTGTTGAAATCTCGAGTCAATCCACTGCTCTATTGCGTTCCGCGAGTGCCATGCGGAGTCAGCCGAGTGATTGTTACGCTGGACACATTATCCGCCATCTCGCCACCTCGCCGTTTCCCCATGAGCCCACATCCCGCCATTTCGCTATACTAAGTCAACACCGACTGGTCTTGGATCCTTTATGAGACTTAATGCCAGATCAAATCACAACCAAACCTAGCGTTAACAGTCCTGGAATTCGGTGGTTTTTGTCAAGTCACTCCACCTATACTACGACTTTCATGTTGTGAATGCCATACATGGAGTCGAGACCGACAAAGAGCATATATATCACATTGTAGAAATCGAAAGATATGATTTCTTGACTTCATGAAGTGGGTAACGTGGAAGGGCTTGGACTCAAAAAGTCTCGTACAAGTGGCGTAGATCACAACCCTTCTCGACTCTGCCAATAAATTCAACGATGCTCAACTCTCCGCGCGTGCTCACATTTCGCAAATTCGTGTTAATCCGTTGAATTCTGAAGCTTGCAAGATTCAAGCTTCATGAAAACGCCCTCCTATCCGATCCGATGGCTCAACCAAGATACTGTCTCAGACCCAAAGCAGCTGTAACGAATTAGTGGGCGAATCATATCCAGGACAGACTTCAACTTACTAATCAAGACCACAAGATACCTAATTAGCCCGCCCTTCTTACTTCCTGCTCCCAAACTCAGTATATAGGAGACGAGGCTAAACTGAACCTTCCCCTCCCTATCAAAATTCGGTTTCAAATCACCCATCTGCCTCATCTTCGCCAACTTCCCCGCATAAGGCGGATACCTCACACTCATCATCCCCTCCATCCAGCCCGGCGTCGATGTAATACTCCGCCTGTGCGTGAAGCAATCGAAACTCGCCTGACCTCTGTACGCACCTTGACCAGAGTCACCTACACCACCAAAAGCAAGGGTGGGGAGCGCGCCATGCATGAAGCCGTCGTTTACGGATGCACCTCCTGAGCGGATCTCGCGTAGACAGCGGTCGGTTTCGGCTTTGTTGCCGAAGGGGTAGAGACCAAGCGGTGTAGCGTGTACTTCGTTCGCGATACGGATTGCTTCGTCAAGGTTGTCGACTGGGAGAATAGGCATGAGCGGGCCAAAGGATTCGTCGACGATGAGGCTATCGTGGAGGGAGTCGACTTGGATCATGGTTGGTTCGATGTATCGATCACTCTCGTCCATCTCGCCGCCCATGAGGAGGTTTCCTTTGCTGTCATCTACCATCTTCTTGAGGCGCGACCATTGGCGGTTGTTGATTATGCGGCCAAAGTCGTCAGAGTTGCGTGTACCGTTTGGATAGTATTCTTTCATGGCTGTCTTCATTTCGGCAATGAAGCGGTCGAGGACTTCTTTGTCGACCATGGTGTAATTCTGGGATACGCAGACCTGGCCTGCGTTGACGATTTTGCCCCACAAGAGCCTTCGCGCTGCTAGTCGTATATCTGCGTTTTTGGTGACGATGGCAGGGTTCTTCCCTCCGAGCTCCAATGTCACTGGCGTGAGGGTTTCCGCGGCTTTCTTGGCGATGATTGTGCCTACGGGTGCACCGCCCGTGTAGAAGATCTTGTCCCATTTCTGATTCAAGAGAGCTGTAGTCTCAGATATAGCTCCTTGCACCACGGCATAGCAAGAAGGGTCGAGATAGCCTTCGATTATTTTTTGTAGGACAACTGCAACGTTAGGGGCGCTTTCGCTCGGCTTGAGGACCACTGTGTTTCCTGCTGCAATAGCACCGGCGAAGGGGCAGATAGTGAGGTTGACTGGAAAGTTGTAAGGACTGCGAGACAATCAGCAAACGCTCAGTATTCATTCCTATCACCGAACGAACCCAATGATCAATACGGTGCCCATCGGGTCCTTCCGAACCTTCGGCCATAGTAGTTGATTTGCAAGTGGTATATCCGGCGCGCTCTCATCCTTCGCCCATTTCTCGAGGTTGTTGCAATCATAGATGATCGTATTTGTGCAGAAATCCAGCTCTGTGAGGTTCGCCTCGTACTCTCCTTTGCCAAGATCTTCTTTGCACGCCGCGGCAATAGCGTTGGCATTGTCTTTTAATCTGATGTCTATCAGTAATGGCATCTCTGCGGAGAATGAGAGGTAGCTTACCCCCAGTAGAGCTTTCGAAGCTGTACCAATCTGAATTCTAGTGGCCTGGTCTTGTGCGTTAGAAAGGCTGAGCGGACATGATTGACGATGCCTGGAATTGTGTCCGCGGGCGTGTACTGGAGCTCAGGTATCGCTGCCATGCCTGGAGAAGACGCGAATCACGTGCTTAGTCTTGATGGGATGAATGTGAAGCTGATGTTGAATTTGTGAATAATTGTTGTCGCACGATCTCTGAGTAGACGTGGAGAACCTCGGCACTTGGATTAAGATTAGATAAGAGTCAGCCCTACGAAGATCAGGCTGTCACGTCATCTTGAAAATAAAGTTCAATGAGAGGCCCCATAAGCGTGCCCCCAAAGCGAGCCCTAAAGGCTCCCCGAGAGTGGTTTTAGGCGCTCGTAGGGCCTTCATTGAATTTTATTTTTAAGATGACGTGGCTGTCAAGGCTGCGGAAAGCGTATTAAATGGATAGTGTATCGGCATCATAGCTTGAGTAGATGGGATGTTGTTTGAGTCAACATCTCGTTTCTATTCCCTTCTTACTGACCGTTAAATACTTTACCCCCTTGTATGGTGTGACACCTGCGCCCAAGCCTCTACTTTTCACCGTATTGAGCATGAGCCCATCGACCTTTATCCCACTTGCCAGCCAACCCTGGACACTGAAGCTGACCGAAGCCGATGATGGCATCGAAGGCGCATTCTGTTTAATCTTCCGATCATCACGCGACTCCTTTTGCCCCTTTTTAGGGCCGGGCTTGACTATTTCTATTGCAGAGCTCTGGTAAGCATCTTCGGTCTCATTGTAATCACCGTTTGCCGCGTCGAATGAAAATCCATTGGCCCCATCTTCGTCCTCGTCTGACGGAGGGCCTATAACTGTGCACCGCAAACTTGCACTGCCTGAAGCCGCCGCATCTTTAATGGGTACTCGCCACTCGACGACGTTCTCAGTGGGCGCAAAGTAGGCTTCGCCTCGACTGGCGCGTATATCATTAATGTTCCGAACGCCTCTCGGTATTGTCACAGTAACAACAACATTCCGTAGCGTAGGTCCCGAAGAGCTGGTACCAAATATAGGAGTAGATCTTCCAGACCCTCGCGTTCCGAGGTTTGGCAGTGAGGCGGGAGCGGAGGAGGTTGCTCCGGGAAATGCTGATGATAGAATCAAGCGTATCTCGAAGTCGGCTCCCGTTGGACCAAGCGATTTCGATACCTCGATAGACACAGGTAGCTGGAGATTCGTATTTGACCATGACTTCAAATCCGGAGAGGAAGGCATGAGATTCACCTCGTAGCCAGCAAGCATGAATCTGCCATCTGGCGGTACGAAGCTCAACTCCCCAGGCTTCTCTTTCCATCTCGCCAACCGTACGCAAGGATGGAATACAGGCAGATCAAGAGCTTTCTCCATGCCCAGCCTTCCGCCAGAAGCGGAAAGAGTGAGTAGCAAGTCCGGCACACCGGAGATTTTTGACGTGAATGCAATCGATCCATTGGCGAAGGCTGACAATGGCCGTCCTGATGGCGCAAAAGTGACGGAAAGCGTTTCTACTATGTCAACATAAAGTTCATTACTCGTATGACGAACGTTAGCTCTTCGCCATGGGATGGCAGGGCCATTGCTCATTGGATTGAGGGCTAGTTGTTGCTTCAAGCCGCCGGAGGGTAGTAATGCTGGTGATGATCTAGAAGCATCTAGTCAGCTTCTTGTGTGACGTACCATAACTTAAAGTCAACATACCCAGGCAAGCTCACTCCACCGAGCAACTTCCCCAAGAAACCAGAGACATCGACATCGTCCCTCAAGGCGTTGGGTTCCGTATTACACACGATCCCCGCATCACACATCTCCCCTAATAGCTGCGCCACGACATCATAGGCTCCCTCTATCTTGCTCGCCAATAGTGGCTCCCCAATAAATTCCTCAAGTACATCGATCACTCGATGTAGGAATTCAAGAGCGAACAAGGGCTCGGTTTCTGTTGAGACAGGCGACAGGAAGAGGAGGTTGTTGTGAGTGACGGAGAAGAGGGTCGTAGGTGGGTTGATATTTGGCAGGTAGATCATGGAGGGTCGAGGAGTAGCATGCGCAAGGTACAGTGGGAGGACAACTCGAGCAGGCGCCGGTCTTGAGCGGTAAATATGTTCCAGGATGGATTCACTGTACCCACGTTAGCGAGAGGGGCTTGGGAAGTGAAATTGTGCGCACACACTTGTACTGATCGAAGATGTAGAGCGCCTCTATAGCACTCATCGTGACTTCGACATCTTCGTAGGAAATATGGAAGCTGGAGAAGTCAAGGTGTGGGAGCTATTGCCAAGCATTTGCGGGCAAGCAGCCAATGAGAAGTGGGGTGGGACAAGGCTCCGCCCTTTTTGAGCAATTTTGGCCTTTACCCAGGAAGGCTTCGTATTCTTCGCTCCAAAATGTATGGTCCACATACACATCACGATTATGTGATTGTTGTAGATTGAGAATATAGAAGCTAAGCAAACCGAGCGGAAAAATCCTCTCAAGCTTTCAAGATATCAGTAAAAGCGATACTAGGCTTGGAAGCTGCCATGGCTAACCTCGGCCAACCAAGCAAAATAACACCATCCTTTCTCCAACCCTAACTCTCTATCTATACGTCCTTGATATTTGCTACGGGCATACCGAAATCTTCATCTCCCTTTTTGTTGATGCCAATATGTAGGTCCTTTATAGCCCTGCTCCTCTATGCTCGACGGAACACAGACTGTCTTCGAGTCCAGACAGCCCACGTCATGAGAGTCACGAGCGTAAGGGGTACGCTGGCAGCCCAGTAGACCCAAAATACTTTGAATATACGGAGCCCTGTCCGCTGTTCCACTGGAAAAGAGGCATCGCGAAGAGCGCTGCAACAAATGTGCCGGGCAAAAAGACCACTGTGAATGCCGCCACCGTCCTCATCACCGACGAGTCTTCCTTGTTTGCTGATGCTAGCGTTCTGGTGTTTTCTGCAACGGCGATGCTGACATTTGCCTCTTTCTGGGTGACGGGGTTAAATAGCTACAACAGAAAAATGTCAGAAGAAGCTTGACATACAAGACTAGCAGCAAGGCAGTGGAGGAGAAAACCACGAGCTTGTACTTACAGCTGTAAGTTGAATGTTTGCACGGCGGGAGAAGTATCAAATTTGGACATCTTGCAGTCTCACCCGCTTCTGCAATATCTAGACACATCTTTCCATTATGTCATCTGTATCCTCTGCTTGTAGAGGATTTTTGTTCTGCGATGTAAATCTCGAGCGGCTTTGAAAGGTTGGCCATGAGATTCTTGGAGAGATCTCAATGCCCGCCAATTAGACGTTGCTGCCGCTCTTTCTAGCGGACAGCGAGGCGTAATCTCCGCTCGCAACTCCTGCTTGTCGGTTTTTTCAGCGAACACATTGTGTCTGATTCGCTACTTCCTGGATACAAGCCTCCTCCTGGTTCAAATCATGATCAACAAGGCGTCCCAACATCATGACAGCAACAAGTGCCAAGGTCATTGGATGCCGAAAAAGTGCTTTTTGATGGTCAAGTATGTCCTGTAGAGCGACCAGGATGTCTTCCTGAGCCCAGCAAAGCGCCTGCGTCTTGGTGGTCGGAAGCTCGTACGTCCAGGCAACCGTGAGGAGGTCGGGCACGAACACAGAACAATGGTGTCTGTTATTTCCCACACCCAGTGGTTTCGCTGGTAGGAGATTGAAAACTGCGGGACCCGTGAACACAGATCCATGAAGCAGATCAACATTGAATTTGTCCAAAATTGCGTCAAAATTGTCTTTGCTCATGGCGAGCTTCCAGGGGACAGATTCGATCAACATATCAACCCACACCAGGCGTAACACAGGGCCAAGTCCATCGTCTGCAGTATCAGGTACTTTCCCTTTCAGCCAGGACTTCACAAATGGATCTGATATGTACGAAGCTCGAAGCTCGGAGAACCCGTTGGTGTTCCATATTTCGGACACATTGAAACCGTCGCAGTCCTCCTTCAAGTTGAGGCGTACATAGACGTTGGCACAATCTTTTATGAAGTCACAAATCCCATCCATCGTTTCGACACTAGCGGTGGAGATCACCGAGGGCTTGAGTAATTATTGGGAACAATGTGAACGTGCTGAGTGGATGGGGGAAAATTTGAATAATCAGGAGAACGATGTGTGTATAAATTGAAGATGGTCGCTAGAATTCATTATTCATGTCGACGGCAACACCAAGCACTCCTGAAGTATTTAGCTTCCTAGCGGAGCGTTTCATGTATGCAATGCGGTTTTACGTGGATCCAAGCCGTATTGAGATGCAACTTGGATTACCAAAGATACAGCTACTCACATCAAGTGAAATTTGTTAGAAGTATTTTATACCCTTTCCCTAGAAGCGCTCGTACTCAGTTGGTACTCGCATACTGTATGGCTTTGCTGCTGCTTCCTCTGCAGGCCATATGGTACTCGGAAGCTGGGAATATCAAGGAAGCAGCCCACTGCCAAACTTCTATCTCGTCTAGTAGATAGTTGCTCACTTTCCGAACCGATTCCCTATATTTCACGTCTTCTTCGACGAGTTTCAGGGAAAATCTCGTTCTTCCTTCGAAACTTTCGAAACTTTGCTAGGAGGGAAGCTAATTAGAGGGCGCAAATTGAGGCCCTGCAGCCAGTACCTAGGTACCGGCATGTATTATCTTGCAGAGGAACTATCGTGCTTGCAGGAACGGTGAACCAGGGCCTTCCACTGCCGGCGATATTAGCAACGATCATCGAGCTCTAATCATGGAGAGGATGTCCACTCACTCGTGACGATCAGGTCCGTCGATTCAGGAATTCGAAGTCATCTTGCTCAGATTCGGAGGTAGTTTCCCTCTGCAAGCAGATTGGAGCCGTCTCACTGGCACAGCTTAGACACTGGTCAAGTCTAGGGTGCAAAGTCCACGATTGTTCCATTTGAGCACTGTAGATATTTTACTTTGACAGAGGAAAGCATTGAGCGTTAGTTCCTAGCCCCTGCCTACCAGCCAATCAGACGCCGAAGCGGGTAGGGCTCCGCATGTGTTGACCTCAAGAATTCCATGCGCTGCAAGATTTCATCTTACTTAGAAAGGCCGTGACTATGATACTGAGAAATCAGGAAAAGTTGTAAAAGCTCCAAACCATGGCTCCCTCCCCCGAAAAGCCACCATCCCCCACAACCAACGCCAAACTCCGCGACCTCCAACAGCCGGAGAAGCTCTCCAAAATCCTAAAAGAAGACGAATACGACTGCGTATCTTGCAAAGTAACAGGTCAGAACCCAATTTCCCGCACTCACACGAACTCACTGCAACGAAAGTATGGTAGCTAATAATCATCACAGGCGCAGCGACATTCATCGGAATTGGAGGCTACATCTGGTTTTCTGGAAAGCGCCAGTTGGCGGAGCGAAGCCATATCATAGCCAAGAGGAGTGGGACGCTTGGGGGATTGAGAGCGAGGGTTGCTGGGACGGCGGTGCTGGCGTCGACGTTTGTGGGGATGGGGGTGTATCGGTTGGTGAATTGAGGGATTAGAGAAGTGATATGGGCTGGGATATTCTCATCGCGCTGCTTGAAAGAGGCTGTGAATACTGAGAGCGGTGAATACGGTTCGCGAAGAGAACAGGGGGAACGGGTGTAGTCACGAGGCGAACCACGATTCCATCGCCCACACGCACGACGAAGAGGATTCAAGTGAAGGGTGTGGTAAGAGTGGTAGATTAATTTAGCTTTCACGGAGGAAGTGAGCAGTGCGAGTATAGCTGAGAGAAGGTACGATTATTGTATTTGGTCATGTCGAGACGATGCAAATGTCGCCAAAGCAATGCAGGGATATCAATTCATAGACCAAAGATCTTTCGTTCACACTCCTCAAAAAACTCCATCGCTATCCCAATGTAGAAGTGCCCCTCTATGCGTCTCTATCCATCGTTAACTATGCTCTCATATTTTCGTCATGATATCAACGTCAAAGCAGTAAACTCGTATTAGGTGAAGCGGCCACGCTTGCCTCCTCCGCCTGGATTGTCCTTTCCATCTCCCAGATTTCCCAGATCGAAGTAGTCTCCAGCTCTGAAATTCCGCTTCGAGCCTGCCCCCAGTCCGAGGGATCTCGTACTTCCCGTAGATCTGTTGTTGTGCCTGGTGGCTCTGTGTGGTGTTTTCGATCCTCGTGGGTGTACCTCAAATCTGACAGGAGGGCTAGGTGGAGCCATCTGGCCTTGCAGAGGTGTCTCCGCTTGCGGGACCGTATTAGTGGCATCTGAGATCTGCATATCAATGTCTTGTGGGTAAGGATGTGCTGATCGGAACGAGAAGACTTCGGGCGCCTGGATTGCCCTGGTCTGTTGCTGAGGAGCTGCTGGTGAAGGTATCGGAGCGGAGACTGTTCGGACTGGCGATGTTGATCGTGAGGCCTGCCTGGCTTGTTCCACCTCCACGGTTGCCGTTCTTGGCAGTGAGCTACTTCGAGCTCGTTTTGCTGTTTCCCCTCGATCATCATCGCTATCACTTCCAGTGTGGGCGTGTGGACTACCATCCAAACGCTCGGTGGCCCACTGCCGCACTTTCCACCCTTCTCCATCATCCAAGCCTAGATTTTCCTTATCGAGGAATGCTAAGGCATCATCGAGTGCATCTTGGTATCCAGATTCTCGTGCTCGGACCTGATCGGCGGCAGCTGTTTTGTAGAGGTTCGTTACTGACAGCGCGGCAGACTTGAAGGATTGTATGAGTTGTTCGGGTGGTGGATTGGACCGTCTTGTTCGGGGTGATCGCGGGAGCGATGTATTTAGGCTCCTCATCGAGTCCATTCCGAATGATTCTGCACGCTATTTGTCTTGCTATGCTGTGATGTGTAAGCGAAAGGTTTCGAGTAAGCGGTGTAGTCATGAGTAACCGGGTCAAGGTGGGGTCCTGACAAGGTGTGATGTTTCGACGAGTTGGTAAAGTCACGCTTTTAATAGACAGTACGGAATGGTGAAGCTGTACGAAATGGAAATCAACGGTGAAGGTGGGGTGTTAGATTCTGTGACAACACACCTATTGTCGGAGTTCCGCAGGCATGACAGCGTCAGATAGATTACAGTAGAAGCGCTAGCGCCGGGAAGTCGGCCAATGACACGCTTGGCATAAAGTTTAGCCTCCACGCGAAAGCTCTCACTCCCCAAGGAATCGATTATTGTAACCTCCGTACCACCTCAATCTCTACACCAACACCACCATTATCATCACCAACTCTCTCTACACGTCTCAAAACCTCATCTCCAACGTGACAAACCTCAGGAGCACCTTCAAATCATCAATATAAAAAGGCGCTTTGCCCTAATTCCGGGGGTGATTAGCCCAAGCAATCTGGGACCATGGCACCCAGAGGGCGCCCTTCCCAGTCCAATGGCACAACACCATCAGACACCTCTATGGTCGACCAACCCGACGCCATAAACGGTCGTAAAAATGGGGGAGATGAAGATAGTATAATGGTATATTGCCCTGTGCTCATCTAAGAACCAGCATTGAAGCCTGCGTGTTGTGGAACAAGGCATAGACTTTCCAGGGAACAGTCGCTAACCACGGCGAACAGGGCAACCAGGACACACCAGATTATTCAGTAAGTAACCCTGACTCATGGGAATCTACATTCATTGAGAATAAATACTGATGCCCCACATAGGACTCTGATACCAATCCCAATACGACAGCCACTAGTGATGCGGAGGGCTACCAACCCGATGGGCGTAAGCGGAGAATCGACGCTGGCAATCTACGAAAGAGTGTGTTGGGCAAGAAGCATAGTCGACTTGATGAATCCAAGGTACGACTTCACATCGAAAGAAAAATCTCCCTGGCAACCTTCTGACCACCTCCATACCACAGGAAAATGACACAATACGGCGGTTCCGATACCTGCTGGGGCTTACAGACCTGTTCCGCCACTTCATCGATACCAGTCCGAATCCACAAATCAAGGAAGTCATGGCTACTATTGACCGTCAAGACGCAGAAGATGCCCAGAAAGCCAAGAAAGGTCATGCTAGAGCAGGCGGTGCTGCTGGCGAGCGACGACGGAGAACAGAGCAAGAAGAAGATGCCGAGCTGTTGAAAGACGAGAAGCGAGGTGGACAAGCAAAGACCACCTTCCGCGAATCTCCAGCATTCGTGAAGCATGGAGAGATGCGTGACTACCAAGTCGCTGGACTCAACTGGCTTGTAAATCTGCATGAAAACGGTATATCTGGAATTCTGGCCGATGAGATGGGGTTGGGAAAGACATTGCAAACCATTGCTTTCCTAGGCTATCTACGACACGTCTGTGGCATTACCGGTCCTCATCTCATTGCAGTCCCTAAATCAACACTTGACAACTGGAATCGCGAGTTTACAATGTGGACTCCTGAAGTCAACGTTCTAATATTACAAGGGGCCAAGGATGACCGACACCAATTGATCAATGAGCGCTTGATTGACGAAAACTTCGATGTCTGCATTACGAGCTATGAGATGATTCTTCGAGAAAAGTCACACTTGAAGAAGTTTGCCTGGGAGTACATCATCATTGACGAAGCTCATCGTATTAAGAATGAAAAGTCTTCACTAGCTGAGATTATCCGTGTCTTCAACTCTAGAAACCGTCTGCTCATCACAGGCACACCTTTACAGAACAACATGCACGAACTTTGGGCTTTGCTGAATTTTCTTCTACCCGACGTGTTTGGAGACTCCGCGGCATTCGATGATTGGTTTAAGGGCAAGGATCAGGATGAAGACACTACCGTCCAGCAATTGCATCGAGTCCTCCGACCTTTCTTGTTACGACGAGTCAAGAGCGATGTCGAGAAGAGTTTGCTGCCCAAGAAGGAAATCAACCTTTACATTGGCATGGCAGAAATGCAAGTCAAGTGGTATAAGAAGATTCTCGAGAAAGACATTGATGCTGTGAACGGCGCTGCGGGAAAGCGAGAGTCCAAGACGCGGTTACTCAACATCGTAATGCAGCTACGAAAATGCTGCAATCATCCTTATCTTTTCGAAGGCGCAGAGCCTGGCCCGCCATATACCACTGACGAGCATCTGATATTCAATGCTGGTAAGATGCTCATGCTGGACAAGATTCTTGTTCGGATGAAAAAGCAGGGCAGCAGGGTCCTCATCTTTTCCCAGATGAGCAGAGTCCTTGATATTCTTGAAGATTATTGCGTCTTCCGGGAGCACAAATACTGCAGAATCGATGGCTCTACGGCCCATGAGGACCGAATTGCCGGCATCGACGAGTACAACAAGCCTGGATCAGAGAAATTCGTTTTTCTATTGACGACTCGCGCTGGTGGTCTCGGCATAAACCTCACGAGTGCGGACATTGTCATCTTATTCGATAGCGACTGGAACCCGCAAGCAGATCTTCAAGCCATGGACCGAGCTCATCGTATCGGACAGACGAAGCAGGTAGTGGTCTACCGCTTTATCACCGAACATGCTATCGAGGAAAAAGTACTCGAGCGAGCAGCGCAAAAGCTTCGTCTCGACCAACTAATCATTCAACAAGGGCGAGCGCAGCAGGCCGCAAAAGCAGCTGCATCTAAGGATGAGCTTGTCAACATGATCCAGCATGGCGCAAATGAAGTTTTCGAGAGCAAAGGCGCAATGGGTGCTCTGGCTAGTAAGTCTGATTTGACTGATGATGACATCGACGCTATCTTGCAACATGGTGAAGAGCGGACACGACAGCTCAATGCTAAGTACGAGAAGCTTAGCGTCGAAGCCCTAGAAAATTTTAAGTCGGAAAACGCCTACGAATGGAATGGTCAAGATTTCACAGGACAAGGCAAAAAGGACGTGGGAATAGCATGGATCAATCCGTCGAAGCGTGAGCGCAAAGAGCAGTCCTATTCAATGGACAAGTACTATCGACAAGCTCTGGCCACTGGAGGAAGGACCGCCGACACCAAGCCTAAGGCTCCACGCGCACCCAGGCAAGTTCAAGTCCACGACTACCAATTTTTCCCCCCAGCACTTCGTCTTCTCCAAGAGCAAGAGACAGCGTACTTCCGCAAAGAAATCGGCTACAAGGTTCCACTAGCCGACGACGATGACGTTGACGAGGAACAGAAAGAAGCAGATCGAGCTCTTGAGCAGCAAGAGATCGATGAAGCTCAGCCGCTAACAGAAGAGCAAGTTCGAGAAAAGGAGGAGATGTCAGAGCAAGGCTTTGCCGACTGGAATCGACGAGACTTCCAGCAATTCATCAACGGCTCTGCTCGATATGGACGAACCAATTATGATGGAATCGCAGAGGAAGTCGATGGCAAGAACGCAAAGGAGATCAAAGAATACGCCAAGGTCTTCTGGTCGAAATATACCGAGATACAAGACTATCCAAAGTATCTGGCTACGATCGAAGCTGGGGAAGAGAAGGCTCGAAAGCTCAATCATCAGCGCAAAATGCTGAAGCGAAAGATGGAGATGTACCGTGTTCCTTTGCAACAGCTGAAGCTCAATTACTCGGTCTCGACCACCAACAAGAAGGTATATACCGAAGAGGAAGATCGCTTCCTGCTTGTCATGCTGGATAGATACGGCGTTGACGGCGAAGGCATTTACGACAAGATTCGAGATGAGATCCGCGAGAGCCCTCTGTTCCGCTTTGACTGGTTCTTTCTCAGTCGTACACCCATCGAGATTGGCCGTCGATGCGCCACACTCTTGACTACGGTGGCTCGCGAATTTGAAGGGGCAGATGGGAAGATGGCTAACGGTCATCGCGGTAGGGCTAGAGAAGAAGATGATGAGGAAGACGAAGAGAATGTGGCACCAGTGAAGAAGAAGGCCAAGAATGGTGTGAAGGTATGTCAGGTCTGTTTTGTTTACACAGATCACAATGCTAATACTTTCCCTTTACAGAACAAGCCGCTCGACGCCGTCAAGGGCTCCGGAAGCAAAGCAGCTTCCAGTCAGAGCTCTAGGTCTGTCAGTGTATCATCCAACGGAACTGCTCCGAAGGGCAAGGCTAAGGGAAGGAAGAAGTGATGGACTGTTTTCTCTTGTTCTGTGATAGATGTAGGACGATACCACGAGGATTTGGCGCTTCGCGGGGCAGGGCGGTGTTCGAAACGCTCCATTTGGCAGCAGGCTTGCATCGGCATTACGAATGGCGTGGAAATTGTACTTTATCAGCTACTTCTAGATGAGAGTTTTGATCGAGGATAGACAAAGCGTGCGGAAATCGGATAAAGCTATTCGATCAAATCCCTCTTGGTTATAGACAACCGTCGGAGTTTAAAGATATCGATGTTTGAGATGACTTTTTGAGGTGATAAATGATGATGTAGACAGAGGTGTAAGAAGAACCTAAAGTTGCCAAATCTGTCAACTTCTCCAACTACATCCTCATGTGTCGTCCCATCATTACATGAAGATCACCCCATCCAAGCCACCCATCTTATGATCATCAACCGCCCCTCCAGACCATTTCCACTTCCACTCACCTTCCGTCTCCTAGGCCTCCCTCTGCAAAGTCGAGCGATGAGCCAAGCACGACGTCCACCCAAGCGATTCGCGCCCCTTGACCCACAAAAGGGCAACACTGCTGGAGCACCACCGCTGAAGGGCGTGGTCTTTGATGTTGATGGCACACTTTGGTACGTGAAGTTGCTTTTTCCGCGCGGTGCTGTGTTGCTTTTTCTCAATTTGAAAGAATCGGAAGAGCCATGTCAGCAATATCTTAGGAATGCAATATGTAGGCATTAGTCAGGATTCTGGATCTCGCCACGTTGTTTAAATCCTATTATAATTGTTGTTTTGTACTGTGGCTCTATGGCCCATATGTGCCACCCTAGTCCACGGATGATCTTACTCGATGTACAACTACATTCCAACTCTCTATGCTTCTAGACTCGACGCACGAATCATGTTCTAACGACAATATGTCTTTAGCAAACCTCAATCCTACATGTTCAAACAAATGCGGTCCGCACTCTTCCTTCCCCTTTCCCATCTCCCTTCCAACCACCCATTAACTCCCCATCCTCCTCAGAGACGCGCTCCAAATCCCCAAAAGCACCGACATACTCGATCACATCCACTCCCTCCCCGAACCCGCTCAATCCCAAGCCCAAGCCGCCATTCGCGCCATCGAGACTGCGGCTATGGTTGAGCAGGAACCGCAACCCGGCCTTCACGAGCTAATTTCGTATCTCGAGTCAAGGGATGTTAGGATGGGACTGTGTACGCGGAATTTCGAGTAAGTCGTGATTTGGGAAGGCGGGTGGAGACCGAGGGAGAGGGGTAATTGGAGCGCCGATGGGCTGATGTGTGTGCAGTGGCCCAGTAACACACCTCCTCCAAACATTCCTCCCTGGCCGCACCTTCGCGCCCATCGTAACGCGGGAATTCAGGCCGCCGAAACCGGAACCACACGGAATTTTACACATTGCCAAGACATGGGAGCTCGAAGACGGCGGCGAAGGCCTAATCATGGTAAGTTCTTCGCTCTCTCCTTGCTTTTCGGATCCTTCATGGGGTATCTGGCTGACAAAATTTAGGTTGGCGATTCCATCGACGATATGACAGCGGGCCATAAGGCTGGCACTGCTACTGTGCTGTTGGCTTGTGAGGGTAATGAGGAGTTGAAGGAACATTTGCATACGGGGGTTTGGGTTGAGAGGTTGGATGAGTTGGTGGGATTGTTGGAAGGGGGGTTTGAGGAGGTGGTGAGAGGTTAGGCGGACCAAAGAGGATAGGTGGGCATATTGTGCTGAAAAGGAGATATGATTCCTTAGGTATCAGGGGCTCCTTTGCTGTTGTTTTACCATAGATTGAGAAGGGGAAGGGAAAAATAATGTGGCGCATAGGTGTTATCCAGATATGTATATACATTCTTTATGAAAATACTATCATACAATTTTTATGCAGTATCTACCAATACCGTAAATACATGATCATTAGACATCAACGCACAACAGCCCTCTGCACCGTCAGATATGAGTACCTTCAAGGGGCTCCCCCAGTAAAACTCGTCGTTGTGAAATTCGCATTGTCAGGGACGATATACCCCTTATACTTCGGCAGATTATTAACAACCTCATCAGGCAAACGCAGAGTATCCTGAACAACCTGCGGCGGCGTCAAGCCCAGCCACTGAGCCACCGAGATATCTTCTCGTATCCTGGTCGTCAGCCCTAATCCCCTCCCAACAAAATTACATGAAAGTAATCAAAACTCATCAAAAAACTTCAGCGCCAGCAGCACCTCCATATATACCAAATCCACATCCCACTGTTCTCAATATAATGAGTATCCGGAAACGGTACATATCCCACATCCTCCTCCGCGAAATCAAATGTCCGAGTTGCATCTAGCGCCGAACACTGTTATCCGAGCATTTCCCGATAAGAAAAAATTCCATTCGTTGCTGTCGACGTGCCAATGGATTTCGCGCATAGCACCTGGCTGGACGGTCACCAGTGCAACCGAGAATTTGCTTGCTATGGGGAAGGTGGTGGAGTCAATGATCTTGACGCTGCCGCCGTCTATGACGTAGGGTTGTTGTTGCGAGAAGTGGTGGGTGTAGGACATTTTGTTGGGGATCGAGCCGGCGGGACCGGTAGCATTAGAGGGGGCGGGAGTGCCGGGGAAGATGTAGATTTGGTCTTGTGGGGCCTTGTTGAAAGCTGAGAGGTCGATTGTTAGGTTCTTTGCTAGAACAGACTTGGGCGTTCATAGTCACAGCTCAGACGCGAAAAAGGTGTTATCTTCAGAAAAGCTGCCAGAGTCGAAAACGAGGAGGAGTTCCACGCCCTCATCCAAGGCTTGGATCGTATGAGGAAGGCCAGCAGGGAAGAATCATACGTCTCCAGCATTGAGACCTTCGTAGATAGTCTGACCTTCTTCGTTGATGGCTCTGATTTTGACGCTGCCCTTGAAAATGTAGGACCATTCGTTGGCTTGATGCCAATAGAATTCTAGATATGCATGTGGCTCCCGGTCCATATCCACACCAGCAATTTCGGTGGCAGTGGGAAGCTCGTCGATTTTCTGCTGTCGTGCGAATCCGACGCGTTGCAATCCCCCTCGATTGGAGCTCAGGCCCATTGGCCACTTTAGATTTGGCACATCTCCTGCGTCGGTGCCGGGCCGAGCAAAGAGTTCGGAGTCCAGCTTTTCGTAGACCATATTTCCTGGTCTTTGTGATTAAGGTCTTCGACTAGGGTAGAACAAACATTACATACGTAGACCGGGGTCCGCCTCTCCATTGGAACCCCAAAATGCCTGGGGAATTTGAGACTCGCTCAAGTCGAGATTCCAACCAAGGTTCGGGTCTTCATCTTGTCCTGGTACGAGAGTTTAGTCGGTAGTGGGAATTGTGGCTACATCTGCTGGGTTAACAGGATTGCCATTAGGACCTGTAAGGCTTTCAGAGCCATATAGGGACCCCTGAGCTCCAGGTAGCCCTGGAGACTGGTCTGGAGGAACGTCCGGATTTAGAGGATTCCCAGTACTAGCGCTCGCCCTCTCTTGTAATGCCGGCGCTGCAGCTATGCTCGGTATGAAGTTGGCAGCCAAGTAGAGGCCGAGGAGCTTTGTGAGTAGCGACATGGTTGCAAAAGCGTTGTCAGAAGTGAAAAAAGGACAATGGAACGCGCGCGATCGAAGCAGAGTATGCAATTCGGAAGGTTGGGCATGACGTGGATTATGTGCTCTATACGCAAGACCCTCGTGGCGTCATGCAACGAACCCGCAACGCGATTTAGGCTCAAAGCTTTCCAACGACAATTCAGCAGCAATTCCGTAATCTTCCGCACTCAGTCGGAGAATTTTAGCTATTGAATACCCAGTCTAGCGTCCTGTCATCCTGGCAGATACATTCGGCAACCCTCCAAAAGAAGCGTTTTAAGGACATGCGGAGAAAAGCGGGGTGTGTGCCTACGCAAATGGCAGAGGCTCAGTCCACCGGCAATTGAAAGGAAGTCCCTTGTCAATTGTGATGCTGCTGCAAGGGTATGGCGAACGTTGCAGTCTTGGCAGCACAGCTATGCGGTGGCAACTCCACGGATATAAATAGCGGCATACAGATTTGCTTCCACGAGCCGGTCCGCATTATCAGCATACTTTCATCAGACGATAAAGACCAGATGCTTGTCTCCAGGAGTCATCCAAACGATGATGTTGCTAAACCTTCGGTGCCCGAATCTGTGGACTGTTGTGCTCGTGGGAGATTGCCCCTAAAAGCCAAATTTGTCCATCCTCTTCCTTCTCCGTTTGCCAGAATCCGGAACAGAGCCACCAGCCTAATACAATAGAAATCGACGGGTGGTAGAGCTCCAGGTCTGGGTTTTACGGCATGGCGCATCTCGTGTGTCCTCTTGCCTCTATCCTGAAAGGTAAATCTCTCCCATCTAGGCCGGGTCTGTGAGGCCATCTTAGGGAGTTCTAGTGGCCTTGTTAGGCCTCTTTTCTCTCAATCGACGAATCCTAATTCATCGTCCATGACGCCAATGAGTCCTTTCCCAGACGGATCTTCAGCATGGTTGCTTGGCGGCCAAGTGTGCTGGGTCTTGCGGAGGCTCTCGGATAGTCGAAGGGCAGCCGGCAAGTCACTGTGCATACGTCAGTTCCCTAGTCCCAATGTAGAGAATGTTATTCAACTTTAGATATCCATGAACCACGTAGCCTTGGCGTGCGAGCTCTTCTGCTAATTCTTCCTGGTGGTTGTCAAGCAGGCTGGGATTGGGAACGACAATGAGGGGGGCTGTGATTCGAAGGGCGTCGAGTATTGAGCCAGAGCCTATTCCATTCGTGAGCTTGAAGACTTGAGTGAGTGACTGCGATTGGTGGTATACCTGCATGGCTGATGACCACTCCCTCGACGCCGTCGCTTCCGCCTTTGGCAGCTTTCATCTCTACTCCCAAACCTTGCTTCTTGAAGTCGAAGCCACTGATGTTCAGCTCTTGCTTTCCAGTACTAGCAGGACTGATATTATTATGTTCCTCAAGTATAGAACGGCCATCTTTGCCGTGCTGTAATCGTAAATCCGTATAGCTCTGTGCTCTTAGAGCTTCGAGAAAGGGCGTGCTGAGACTGGCTGTGATTAATGAGTCGAAACCTGCTGTGGCTCCGATCGTAACGAAGCAAACCTTTCGAGGTGATTTTCCATTCTTGGTCGCTGACATAGTTGACATAAAGAAAAAGTGAACTCGACAGAGAGATCGAACCTCCCGCAAGCCAGAAGGGTGGGGCTTCGGCCGGACAGTGCGCAGAGAACAGCCCCCAACAAGCTCATTTAGAGGTAGCCTCTTGGACACTTCTAGGGTGACCTGCCCTGGAGCTTCGGTCCGAGGTCCACCAAGCCCGGTGCCAAGCCGGGCTGATCTTGATTGGTTCCGAAAAAGATCTACCTTATCGTCCTACACCAACCACCTAGGTGTCCTCAATCCCGCGATATACGGCGCTTTAGGCATAGAGTCGCAAATACTTGCGCAACTCTTATGGATTACCCGACGCTGTAAATGAGTTCAAGATTACAAGATCGTAGAAGAAACAATAGGAGCAGAGAAACAAACGAACCGTTGAATTTCTTCATTCTTAAACAATTGATTAACATCAACGCTGATTTCCCTCTCAATGTCTAGACGAAAGGTTCAATCCCAGAAGCAGTTGTCAATACGCCAGCTCAGGTATCTCTCTATATAGATTTTCTATCTGATGCCTCTTCGCTCGTTGAGATTCTCAATAACTGCTTTGCCATTAACCACGGCCCGCATTATCAACCATCCAGGGTATGGCCCGCATGGTGTGGTTTTGTTTGGCTTGATCTCGTGGCTTGGCAATTGCTGGCACTCTACTTTTGGCGACTGTGCTCAATTTGCCTCGTCACCTGGTTTGAGAGCCTAGTAGAAGGTGGTCTATTATCCTTCCCAGTTGTTCACCGTATTCAAAAGGCTATGGTAGGATGGAAATCATTTTGCAGGACCACAATTGACTTGATTGTATCACTAAGGCTAGGCAATGATGCAGATCTTCAAATATTCAAAATACAGAATCTCACTTCGCTTTATACCAGCATGTAAGTTTTCAAGACCGTTCCCTGTTTGCTTCGTATTATTGCGAGGCTTACCATAATGTTGGGCGATGCATACAGGGCAACTTGTTGGTCTGGCATTGATGCCTGCAGCTGTGTTGCTTGGCAATTTGTGGCGGGGCACTTATTAACTGCGTCAAAACACATTCCTCCCTCTCAATTTGGCAATCTATTGATTCAACGCATCTGTGAATAGAAGCATGAACGCAGAAGCAATGTCGAATAATAGCAGCAAATCGAAAAGCAGCCCCATGCGTCACGCCCTGCGCTACATAGGAGCCTTCTCTGCAGCAACTGGTTTACTTGTCAATACCATCACGATCACGGTTTCCAGCAACTCATTCGAGATGGATGGCCCCACTGTTTTAGCTGGCTGGGCCTATGTACCCATGAGTCTTTTACCTAATTGCAGGTCCTAATACTCATCTCGCTCAGCTTGTGCTCTCGTTTGCCTAGAATTGTGTGGATCTTCTGCCTGAGAATGGACTAGAAAGCCGGATCAAGACGCTGTATCCTCCACATACCACGATGTATGCTATGGGTCTCGTTGCGTTCGTGGATTTCATTGGATTCTTGAGTTTCCTGGCATTACTAGTTACAAACGGCATTGTAGTCCATGACGTACGTGCCTCTCGGCGTATTTCTTTTCAATTGAGAATCCGAAGACGTGTTCAGAGAGCTCCTGCTCGAGAAATACTTCTTACCACCCAAAAATCTATTCTGAAAGACTGATGCTGTTTTCAAATTCTGCGCAGATTATGCATAATTGGGACATCTATACTTGGGACCGGGTCGATGATAAGATCATCGCACTTATATATAATAGCTTCCCGTGGATAATCTCTGCGTAAGTGTGATGGTTTGCCGAGGACTGGAGTGCCGATAGTATGCTGATATCGGTTGCGAAGGGCTGCTCACGCTTTGCCCGTCCTGCAAAAACTCCCAAGTGTAATCCCTACCGAAAGACTTCCCACGATCAAGATTGAATGGCCGGAAGCCACTCGTGCCTGGTCAGGAGAAGCAGACGGCGCAGACGCCCCTCTTCTCCAAGGTGAGGAGGGTGGCGATCACGAGGAAGAGGTGTAGACGGATACCGAACCAGAAGACTTACCTGCATATTGCAGGGCACATGAGGATCCGAGATGTAGATCTCGTACACATGCACACTATGCTTCTCGGGAGTCCGCGGCGAATTGATTTGTTTCTGATGTCGTAAAAATTCGGCCAAAGGTATTGTTATTCCATCCACTGGTGGTAATAGGGCTCGTTTGGCTTGGCGGCGAGACTCAGCCCTATAGACGAGCCCTCTACCAGTGGATGGGATAGGGGCTTGCGGGCATCGTGTGTGATATTTGGACGCGTTGATATGCCTTCGAACCGTCAGTCGCTCATAATACTGAATTTCAATTCCTATTCTTTCATTCGCCGTGATTGGCTACACTAAATTCCGAGCCTAATGTACCTTACATAAAGCGAACCCCACCAAAAGGAGCCGGCTGCGGGGCGAGCTCGACACCACCACGACAACCCACGGTGAGGATCTTTTCAACCACATTGGACCGGGATTGCCATCTTCGCACGACGTTTTCGCTACAGCATATCACATTCGATCTACACTGTTCGACAAGCGGAAACCGTCGTCCCCAATGGGCCATGTTTTAGCATACTTCGACAAAAGAGGCAGCTGCATTTCGAAATATATTGGACGATCCGTCCTTTCCTCGGCAATGGTTCCTGCACGTGTGAAAGGTATGGCTCAATGTCAAGAACCTTCAATGCGACCAGGCAGCTTTTATAGAGCCTGGACCATCAAAATAATTGCATGATGCATACTTGAAGCAAGCAATACCTCTCTTCTTCGTGCGCTATTCTCGCATCTCCAGTCCTTGGTTCGACTCGTTTAAGACTCTCTGATCGTAACAACAATGCATCCGTTGTTTTCTCTTCTTCTCCTCTCGGGGATTATTTCTATTCCCTTTACGCATGCAGCCACCTCTGGCTATGCACCTGTTCCAGCAATCTGCCCAACTACTCCTCTCGTCCGCACTGCCTCAGGCTTGTCCACTTCCGAATCAGCATACATAGCAAGCCGTAAGCCACTCGCAACCGTTGCTCTTGGAAAATGGCTTCAGAAAGTCAACTCGACATTCGAAACCACCAACCTGCCCACAGTGGCACTAACGATCAGTGGGGGAGGCCTTCGCTCGTTGCTTACAGGGGCCGGTGTCATCCAAGCCTTGGACGCACGAGATAGCAATGTTGGCACAAGTGGACTTTATCAAGGGTTGACTTATCAAGCGGGTCTCTCAGGAGGAGGCTGGCTTCTTTCCTCGTTCGCTGGCAACAACTACCCAAGAATATCATCTCTTGAGACGAACCTTTGGACCCAGGCGTTCGAGGACTCCGCCCTGGTGCCTGCCAACTTAGGCGTTGGGGGAGCCTATGCTCAGATCGCCGCTGATCTCAAAGCCAAGCAAGCGGCTGGCTTCCCACCCACCATAGTTGATCCATACGGAAGACTGCTTTCCTACCAGCTACTGTATGGCCCAGACGGCGGCGTTGCTATCGAGCTGTCCTCAATCACAGGATTCTCGAACTTCACGAGCTATAATGTACCTTTCCCAATCATCACAGCCTTGAACGCTGAGACACAGACAGGGGCATGCCTGCCTCCAAACAATACACCAATCTACGAGTTCACGCCATACGAGTTTGGCAGCTTTGACTCTGGTATCAATGCATTCACGCAAACGAAATACCTAGGTACATTATACCCTTCAGCCGCAGAAAAATACAAGCCTGACCGTCCGCAGGTTCATCCCTAAGCAACGGCGCCCCCGTCATAGCCGGCGCCTGCATAACCAATTACGATAACCTAGGTTTCATCCTCGGTACCTCCTCCGACATCTTCAACGAGTTCTGCGCCACCTTCCCCACCATCGCCTCAGCCCCTGGCCTCCTCGCCAACCTGACCGCCCTCGTGAACGAAACCCACGCTCTAACCACCCGTGACGAATACGCCGTTTACCCCAATCCCTTCTACAACTACGCCCACTCCGCCCTCGTATCCGGCCAAAAATCCCTCACTCTCGTCGACGGCGGCGAAACCGGTCAAAACAACCCCATCTTCCCCCTCCTGCAGCCCTCGCGCGGCGTAGGCGTAATCCTCGTAAACGACAACTCCGCAGACACGAGTGCCAATTTTCCCGACGGCAGCGAGCTCTACCAGACTTACATGCAAGCCCAACTCGCCGGCTTGACCAAAATGCCTGTAATTCCTCCAACAGCGACTTTCACGGCAAATGGATATAATATCCGTCCTACCTTTTTTGGCTGTAATGAGGCGAGCAAGATTACGATTGTGTTTTTGCCGAATCACAATTATACGTTTCCGAGTGGGGAGAGTACGGCGAAAGTACAGTATTCGCGGGCGGAAACTAGTGGGATGATTATGAATGGTGGACAGGTGGCTACGGAGGGAGGGAGTACGACGTTCCCGCAGTGTTTGGCGTGTGTCATTAGTAAGAAAACGGGGAATGCGCTGCCTAGTAGTGCTTGTGCGGGGTGTTTTAATACATTTTGTTATAATTAGTGGGTTTTCTGTTGATGATGGCGGAATACACTCTGTTGGAATCCTGAATGGGTGCAAGTTGTTCATTAAGAAGGTCTATGCTGTGGGAGCTATCTAGCGAGTATGCTAAGGCGCTAGGCCATATACCAACACTCCCCTTTGGTCCTTACTGCCGCATATATACTATCGCTCCCCTTGAAGCAGAGAAACAGGGCCATTCTAGCCTATATACTAGTAGTTCTTCTCCATCACCATGGCCCGGCTTACCGTATATAAGGTTATTTAGTTAGTTACCGCTACCGCCCTATCGTCGTCTTAACCTTGTTCCTGCCTTATCTCCCTTTAGTTTCTGCCCTTTAAGTACGCTAGGATCGTCGCTAGCCTCTATTTTTAACTCGTCTCTAGATAGGGCCGGTACGTTCTTTTCTAAAACAATTTAATCTCCTAGACTCTATCCGGGGCTAGTCTTATTAATTTCGAGTTAAACCGCGCTAGTTTCAGCTTAAAGTATAACTCTTAATACTCGTTATTCCCGTAGCCTAATTTCCCGTATATAGGATATTTGTTTATACTCTCCTCTTTTCTATAGCCGGTAAGTTTTATTTATTTCCTAAACCGCGCCGCTAGCGCTACCGATTCTTTTTTATTTTAATAATATATATACTTTTTTTCTAAAAGTATTTCCTTTACCTAGTCGGTAGTAATATTCGGTATTAATATTTATATTTAAATTATATACCGGAACTACTCCGGTAATACTATTATTAAATATAAAATTATTCGTTTATCGGGGGTTAATTCGATTTTCTATTAAATTATAATATCTAGGGTATTTATAATAATATGAAAATAAATATAAAGCCTTAATAGGAAAATAATCTTTATATTCAAATAATAAAATTAATCTCTAAAGAGTTAGAGCGAGGGCTCCGAGCCTCTTATTTCTAAAGAGGCTCCGGAGTACCGGAAACTATAATATAATACTATAATATAAATAGTATAACCACGCCGTATACTCCCTATATAAGATTTATATACTATATTTAATAGTTATTATAAAGTTAGTTTTAATATAATATAATAATTACCTCCCTTTCTAGGGGTTTCGCCCTCGAAATTAATAAATATTAATTTAATATTTTAATATTCCGACGAAGGAGTATAATATAAGAGAATCTAAATTAAATAGAGTATACGCGTAACGCCTACGCCTTTTATTTAATTCTATTAATCTCCTATCTTTATAATTATAATATATTAAGAAAAATCTCTAAACCTAGTAGGAAAAAGAGAGGGAAATAAATTATATCTTAAAATTTAATAATACGTCGCGTATAGTTCGTAATCGGCGTAGTTATATAATCGTAGATTATATTAAGTATTTAATAAAAACCTCTAAACCTAAAAGAAAAAGTAAGAGAAAGAATATTATAATTACTATCGAAAATTATAAACCTTTATTATTAGTAGGGCTTTAGCGATATCGGCGGTAAAATAAATTATTTTATTTTATTATTTAGGAAGAACTCTAGTTATAGGAGTAAATATATATAGGTAACGATTTTAACGTAGGTATAAAATCTTCGCCGATTTTCTAATTTTTCTTCTTCTATAATATCCTATTATCTTTTATACATATAAACTCCTATATATTACTATCGATAGTTATACTATATTTAGATTTTTATTAATCTATAATAATCTCGGTCGTATCTTTAAACTCTTTCTTCGAGGTTATAAATATTATATATATATTCCGTAGGTAAGGCTAGAGTTAATATATTATAATTTAAATAAATCTTTCTTTCCTTTATTTTTTTCAAATTCTTTCTTTAATTTTATAATTATTAAAGTAAATAAATAATTTATTCTATCTTTAAATAAAGTATTTATTTATATTTTAAGAGAATTAATATTATTATAATATTTATTTTATTTTTAAATTATTAGTTTTATATTTTATTTTATTAACGACGCGTATATAGCTAGATTACTTTGTTATTTAATATATTAATTTAATCTCTACGGTATACGATATTAACGATAGTATTTAAATATTTAATACGTCCCCGATTTTTACTCTTTATAAAATAACCGCCCGCTTTATTCCTACCCCGCTTTTATCCGTATTTTTATACCTCTATTATTTTAAGCGGATAAGTTTAAATAATTATATCCTATATATTAAAGTACTATATATAAAGTATATTTATTACGTAAAGAATAAATACCTATATAATCTTATATATCGTTTATATTTTAAAACTAAATTATATTAACGTATCTAGATTCTTTCTAAATTTTATACTTTTATAAATTTTCTTTTTAACCGTTTAAAACGTCGAGGCCTTAATAAATATCTTCGCGAGCGGGTCGTTAAATATATAAAAAATATTATAATCTTCCTTCGGGAGACTAAACCTAAAAGCGGCGATATTAAAAAAGAAAAAGATATACTATAATTAATATCTCGGCTTATTATAAATATCGAGAGTATAAATAATACCTTTTATACTTTAGTAAATTAATATAGTTTAGATATAATTCGTATATTAATAGTTTTTTAGGGAGGGATTATTATTTAGAATATAAATACGTTTTAAAATAAAATTATATAATATTAACCTAATAATCTTCTTGAATCGACGGACGAAGATAAAACCGATAATAAAAACGAAGACGAAGTTTATACTCGTTATATACGAGATACTTTTATATATAATTTTTCTCCCGGCCCTAATCCCGCTACCGATTAATTAAAAATATTTACTATTAATAATCTCGATACTATTAATTTTATTTTATTCTTTAGCGGTATATAAAGAGTTATAACGTCTAGTCGTAAAATTCTTTTAATTAAAAATACCGTAGAGCTACACCTTTAATACGGCGGTATAAAGGGTACGAGTCGCTATATTTTAAATAAATTAATATCTTCTCGCGAGGCTTCTAAAGAAGAAGTTAAAGATAAGGTTAATAATCCTAGTTTTAGTTTTATTTCTACTTTTTATTTTTTAATTCGACTTCCCGGCCCGGGCCTTACTCGTAAATAACCGAGTTTTAATATTAAGAAAACTAGTCGTTATAAATATAAACCTACCCGTAAACGCCCCGTTAGTCGTAAGGATACGTTTTACTCGAAATTTATTAATAAAAAGTAATTAATAATAATTAATAATTAATAACGCTTTTTTTTTCCTACTCTTTACTTTCTATATCTTTTCTGTTTTTATATTCTCTTCGAATATTTCTCGTAGTTCTAGCGCGTTATTTAAAGTATTTATATTAATTTATTTATTAAAGATCTCTAATTATCCTAGTTATTTTATAAAATAAAATACCTCGCCCTTTATTTTCTTCTTTTTTAGTACCCTTTCTATTTCTTATTTATTCGTATTATTTATTAATTCCGGTAAAGGTATATAAGAAATCGAAATATCGCCCCGCCGTTAATAATACGACTCTAGAAACGATATATAAAAAATATTATAAATATAATAATTAGTTAATAATCCTAGGTAGTATATTTATATTCCGATAGTATTTAAACTCTTAAATAGTTTAATTACTTTATAAGAGAACTTTTTATTTAGTTATTTTTATATTAAGTTTTTAATTAATAATAATATAAAGTTATTTATATTAAATAATTTCGGTTTATACTTTTTATTATAGCTACGTTTCTACGCTTCGACCGCGATAATCTATATATCGGTAAGTCCGGAAACCCCGATTTTTACGTATTTTATACCGAAATTATATAAAATACTGGAAATACGTATCTGTTTATATCCCGTATTCTAAATATATTATACACCGATTAAATAGCGATATTACACCGATTTAGCAACTTTTTTTTTTTTTTTTTAAACTTTGACTTTTTATAGTATCTAGACTAGGGCCCCTATATAGGAATATAAATATCTTACTAAATCTATTTTTAGCCTAGATCCTGTATTTTTAATTAGATTTTTACTAGCGTTGCCCTATAGGGCTATAAAGTTACTTTTAGGATTAAGTTTAGCGCTCCCGCGTAGACCTTAACTCTAATTTAAAAATCTTGGCGCCAAGATTTACCAAGGCTGTAAAATGCGCATTTTGCACCGATTAAGCAGCGATTTTGTAGAACTATTTTTCCGGACTTACCGATATACTCTTATTAGGTACTCTTTTAATATAAAGTAGTAATATATTATATACGCCTACGCCCCGCTAAAGACGCTAGTACGTTATATACGCCTACGCTCCGCTATCTTTATAATATTATTACTTTTCGATACGGGGTTCTAGCCTTAGTATCGCGGGGTTCTAACTTTTAATAATTCTATATCGAGTTAATATTCCCCCGTTTTATTAGAATCTTTAGAGATTAATTCTATTATTAAATCTAGAATTTAAGAATTATTTAATAATAAACCTCGTAACTACTTTATATCTTTTATATTATTATTAAATTATTAACTTTACGCTAGCGGCTTTAGATATTATAATTTTAATCTTTTAAATCTTTTTAAAAAAAAGGTTTATCGTCGTTATAATATCGGGTTTAACCTCGGGACGTCTAAAAGAATTTAATAATAATAATATCGATTAAACCCCCTCCGACGACCCCCGCTATAAAAATAGTAGTAAATTCGAAGGTATTACTACCCCCGAAGAGATTTTAAATATATAGTTTAAAATTACTAGGGAAGAAAACCGTCGCTTTAAATAATAATAAAAATTAGGGGTATTATAAATTTAAAATTTAAAATTATATAATCCTATTATTTCTACGCCCGTTAACGGAGCGCTAGCGGAATCTATTATTTATAATAAAGATTCCTTAATTATTACACCTACCGGAGGAATAGTAATAAATTTAATTATATTTAATAAGGATATCTTTATTAAGGTAAAAATACTATATTTTAATAAAATACGTTTTTATAAAGGTATAAACGAAGGTGAATATTTATACTAGTTCCGCGACGTAAATATTAAATTTTTAATTAGTCTTAAATATTTCACTACCGACTATTTAAAGATCGTATATTATATAGACTCGTTAAAAGATAACCCTTTAACGTAGTAGTATAAATACTACGATTTATATAATTTAGCTAGTATTATATTTAATTTTTTTAAGAAATTTCTTCTTAATTTAATAACGGATTTAATTAACCGTTATCTCCTCGCCTACGAGAAGTAGGAGGAAGTTAAATAATAATTTTATTAAAAAATATCGTTATTTAAGGCCTACTTTAAAGAAATAGAGGCCTAGTTACCCCCGTTTTCGGAGGAGTATAAAGTAAATTTCTTTTTAGCTAAATTTAAATTTAAATTTAAAAATAAGAACTTTAATATTAATAGTATATTTATTTAAAGGGAAGAAATTCTTATTTAGGCTATTATATAAAAAAAGAATCTAAAGTATATATAGTTAATAAACGGCTTTAATTTTAATTTAGGTTCTTAATTAAAAAACTTTAATAAAGGAAAATTTATAATAAACCGAATTATTAAACCTAATACCGGCGATAATATTAAATAAGTATATTTAAAAGAGAAGAGTAATAAACGTAAAATTAATACCGTTAATTCTTTATATAATAAGATTATTTATTATTATTATAAAGTAGAAGGCTATATTAAGCCTAAATATCCCGATATAGATAAATTAATTATAAACGTCGGTATAGTATTAATAAAAAATAATTAAGCCTAATTTACGCTTTAGAAGAAAAAAAAAAACAATTAATAAAAGTATACCTTTTTATTCTTTCTAAAGGTTAGATTACTCTTTAAAATAAGATTAAATAATTTATTACTTTAATTAACTTTAGAGTATAAATTAATTTAATTTTATAATAATTTATTATTAGAAATAATTTAGAATTTTATAATACTACCTTACTACTAGCTAAAGTAATTAACGAGTAAAGTATATATTACTATAGCGCGTATTAATTAGATTATTAAATAATCGATAATTAAGGTTAAAGGCGTGAGTATAATATTTTATTCTATATTATAGACTTTAAAAATTTAGATATTATTCTAGGTATACCTAGGTTACGTTAATTAAAGATATTAATTAATTTTAAGGCGGACTAATAGCGGTTTAAAATTAATTCTAGTAATTTATAAATTAAAGAACCGGTTAAGTTTACTAGTAGTCTTAAAAATAAATCGAATATATTCGCGGTCGTATACGCTACGGTAGCGTAAAGTAAATAAGAAGAACTTCTTAATTTAAAAGTTCCTAGGGAACTTATAGGGTTTTATAATATTTTTTTTAATAAAAAGACGAGTACCCTACCTATTTTTAAATAGGGGGATTATACTATTAAAATAAAAATTAATAAAGAACTATTTTATAAGCCTCTTTATAATTTATTTGAAATTAAATTAAATTATCGGAGCTACGGCGCTATTTAGAATCCTTATTTTATAAGGGTTAAATCCGTTATTTAATCTCTTTAATTAAAGTATATATTCTTTTTATATTTAAAAAGAATAATAGACTATATCTTTACATTAATTATCGGGGCTTAAATATAATAATTATTAAGAATCGATACCCGTTACCCTTAATCACCGAGATATTAAACCGTTTATACGGTTTTAAAATTTTTACGAAGTTAGATTTTAAGGATATTTATTATAGGATCCGGATTAAGGAAAGCGATAAATAGAAAATTATTTTCCAAACTCGTTATAGTTACTTCGAATATTTGGTTATACCTTTTAGGCTCGTTAATATACCGGCGACGTTTTAAATTTATATTAACCGTACGTTTATAAATTTAATAAATATAATATATATAGTATATCTAGATAATATCTTAATTTATAGTATTAATCCAGCGGAATATTAACGGTATATTAAATAAATATTTAAACGATTATATTAGTTCTAGTTATTTATTAACTTTAAGAAGTACTAATTTAATACCGAAACGGTCGAGTTTTTAAATTTTATTATATTTATTAATAGGGTAGTTATAAACCTAGAACGCGTTAAAACTATTAAGAAATAGCCTTAACCAAAAATATATCGGGAAGTATAAGTTTTTTTAGGCTTCGCTAACTTCTATAAATAATTTATTTATAGTTATTTTAATATAACTACGCCGTTTACTAGCCTATTTAAGGGTAGTAAAATAAATAAGAAAATAAATCCGTTAAAATAAATAAACGGCGCTACGGGAGTGTTTCAAATCTTATAAAATATATTTATAAACGCGCCTTTTCTGCGCTATTACGATTTAATTAAGTAATTACGTATAGAGACGGATATTTCTAATTTTGGCCTTAACTCTATATTATTATAATAGGATAAAGATAATTATTAGCGCCTTATAGTATTCTAGTTATAAAAATTAAATCCCCTAGAATAAAATTATAAGACCTATAATTAAGAATTACTCGTTATTATAATAGTAATAAAATAATAGTAATACTACCTAGAAAGTAGCCCTTATTATATTAAAGTCTAGATTAATTATAATAATTTAAAGGGTTTTATAAAGTAGAAGGAGTTAAATTTTAGGTAGGCCCGTTAAATATTTAAATTAATTATTTATAACTTTCAAATCTTTTATCGGGCTAGGAAATTGAATTTTATTAATATATCGTCGCGGCGCTTTAATTATAAGGAAGTATTACCGTTGAATATTAAATTATTATTAATACTTTAGAATAAACTTACTCTTTAGATTAATAATTAGTTATCGGAAAAAGATAAGAAAGTAAAAGTAATTATAACCTTTACTTTTTAAATTATAGGGTTAAGAGTAGTAATTCTAAAACGGGATATTATAATAGTATTTAAAATTATATATAATAATCTTAAAAGGCCTATTAAAACGCTAATTCGGGAATTATAAATTTATAATAATTAAATAAACTCTTTTCGAACTAGAGCGAATATATTAAAGGACCGCCGTTATATAAAGAATAAAGTATAAATTATAGACTTTAAGGGATTATTAAGATATAATAATTATTTTTATATATTAAAGGATAAAGCTTTAAGGGAAGAGTTTATAAAAAGATATTATAATAATCCTTTAATAAATTATTTTAGTATTACGAAGTTATATAAATTATTTACCCGAAAATTCTTCTAGGAGGGTAGCTTAAAGTAAGTTATAAATTATATTAAAATTTATAATATATATTAACGGACGAAGGCGCCGCGATATCGTTTATATAACGAATTAAATTCGCTTCCTATTACTATTTAACCTTAGAAGGAGATTTCTATAAATTTTATAACTAGTTTACCGCCTAGTAAATATAGGGGTACCGTTTATAATACTATCTTTATTATTATAAATCGATTTACTAAAATAATTAGGTATATATTTATAATTATTAAAATCGATATCGTTTAGCTAGCGGAAATATTCTATTTTAAAATTATTTACCGTTATAGTATATTTAATAGTATCGTTAGCGATAAAGGCTCTATTTTTATAAGCGCCTTCTAGTCGGTTATATATTTTTATTCGAAAATTAAACGACGCCTAAATACTATCTTTTACCTTTAAACGGATAAATAAATAAAGTGTTAAAATTAGGTACTAAAGTACTATTTACGTATATTTACTAATAATAAATTAATTAATTAGGCTGGATTATTACCTATAGTAGAATTCTTAATAAATAATAATTAGAGTACTACCGTCGGAACGATATCGTTTTTCCGTATATATAGTTATTATCCTAAAATCCGTTAAGAGGTCGAGGACGATTTTAAAAAAAGAAGAGTACTAATTATAGTAAATAATAAAGTATAATAATTATAAACTCTAAGAGATAAAGTTATAAAGTATTTATAAAGCGCTACCGAATATTAAACTAAATAGTATAATAAAATATATAAACTATAAAGTTATAAGGTTAGTAATTTAATTATATTAATAATTAAGAACCTAAAGTAAAAGCGCCTAAATAAGAAATTATCCTATAAATTTATAGGGCCCTTTAGGATTATTAATAAAATAAGAGTATAAGTTTACCGCCTACTACTACTTTCTACGTATAGAATTTATAATACCTTTTATATATCGTTATTTAAATTATATTATCTTCGCGACTACGTTAATACGGCGGAATCTTTTATATAAACCCCTAAACTTATTAATAATAATAAGTTATAGGAGGTAGAAAAGGTAATTAATAAGATTAAGAATAAAAAAGGGGTCTAGTATAAAGTTAAATAAACTAATTAAAGCGAAGAATATAATTAATAATTATTAGACGAAGAGTTTATTAATATTAATAAATTAACTAAAGCCTTTAAATAGGCGGGTAGTAAACGTAAATATATAGATATAATTAAAGAGGTTACCTAGTCGTATAAAATAATAAAGCGGAGTAAACGGAGCCGATATTAAAAATAAATATTATTATTTTTATATTAATATTTATATAACGGATATTCTCCTCTATATTTATAATTTTATTATACGGTTTTAAGGTATAACTAAATTTAATTTATTATTAAACTATTTATATATAATAATAATAAGATATTATATTTATAAAAATATTTTTATTTTAGGTATAATTTATATAAATATTTAAAATATATTATTAAATAATATATTTAAATAAGTTTAACTAACGCCGAGTTAAGAAAAAAAAAGAATTCGATATTATTATTATATCGCACGAAAGATTTAATTACAATCGGAATTATTAAAAGAAGACGTAATCTTTTTAATATAATCCTTAAAGATATTATTTTCCTTAGGACTCTTTAGGTCCCGTTTATATTAATAGAAACTCTCGGCCTTTTTTTCGAGAACTTTATTCATCGCCTTTAATTCCTTAATATACTAATTCGCCGCCGTTAATTAATTTTATAAGTTAACGATTATAGTAGAGGTTTACCTACTAATTACTACTATTTTACCGTATACTTTATACTACTAGGTAATTTATTTATTTATTAAATTATATTTACGTTCTTCTTTAAGAGTTTTATTACTGATACGGGTATATTAATATATAAACCTCCTTACCTTCCTTCGAAAAGATTTAGGGATTTATTATTATTAATATATACTACTTTAGAGTTTACGGTTATAATTTACCTTTATATAATAGTTAATTCCGTAGCGATTAATATAATAAGCGTATAAGGAGGGGAGGTACCTCGAATATAATTATTATTAAACTAGTAGAAATAGACCTGGTAAAGGAGCTACGAAGCGTAGTAAATTACTATTATAATTAATATTACGTAGTCGCGTTAATAGCGGATTAATTATATTTACTAGTATATTTATAACTAAACTATATTAATATAAATAAACTAATACTATCGGTAAATAAGAGTTATTTATAGAGTTAGAAGAAAGTTATATATAACGAGAATACTATCTATATATTAATTATAATACTAGAACGCTATTATAAAGCTAGAGTAATAATATATAAAAAAGATTAAAAGAGTTATAAAGAGAGAAAATAAATAGGCGAGCGAGTTTATTTTAATAATAAACCGTCGCGCTAAATACTTTATCGTTATAATATATCGATACGCGCCTCCGCTCCGCCACCTCGCTCTTATTAATAAATATAACCGTTACTATAGTAGTTATATTATTACTAATCTCCCGGTATAATATTAAAACTATACCGCTTATATATAATACTTTATTATTAATATTTTTATAGTATAATAGGAGTATATAATAAGGGTAGCTACTACTATTCCGCTACTAGTATTATAAATACTATAAGAATAATTTAATATACTATATTTACTACGAGTACTACAAGCGCTATAAGAACGATAATATATACTATTTCGCTCCGTTACTATTATATATAATGACACTATAGGGACGAAAGAAATATTACTTAATTAATTATTATTATTATATATTAGCGCTGTAGGGACAGTTTTATAAATATATTATTTATTTACTACTAGTACTACTATATAGTAGAGGTAATTTAATAATATTACCCTTCCGTTACTAGTACTATATAATAGTATTATAGGAAATAGTTTCGTATCGCTCCGTAATTAATACTATAAATTAGCGTTATAGGACCGATAGTATAAACTAGAAGATTCTTTTCCCTTATTTCTCTTAGGGGGTTTAAAGATTTTTTAATAAACTTCGACTAATTAATTAAATATTATTTCGTAATTAATATTATAGGTATTAAAAGATTAGGTACGTAACCTTATATTTAGGTTATTATATAATAACGTTATTATACTAAATAACTCTTTTCCCTTATTTCTCTTAGGGGGTTTAAAGATTTTTTAATAAATATTTTTTGACTAAAATATTTAGGTACTTAGAGACTAGGGTCTAAAGAGGGAGGTAATTATAAAATAATAATATATTATATACGCCTACGCCCCGCTAAAGGCGCTAGTACGTTATATACGCCTACGCTCCGCTACCTTTATAATATTATTACTTTTCGATACGGGGTTCTAGTCTTAGTATCGCGGGGTTCTAACTTTTAATAATCCTATATCGAGTTAATATTCCCCCGTTTTATTAGAATCTTTAGAGATTAGTTTTATTATTAAATCTAGGATTTAAGAACTATTTAATAATAAACCCCGTAACTACTTTACGTTTTTTATATTATTACTAAGCCGCTAGCTCTACGCTAGCGGCCTTAGATATTACACTTAAAGTATTTAATTTTTTAATTCTTTTTTATACCGATAGTATTTCTCCCCCGTACGTCTCGCCCTCGAGACGCGGTTTAAGAGAAGAATTATAACTATATATAATTATAAATAGTATTTGTTTTATTATCTTATACTATGTATTATAGTATATTTATTCTACGATAAGTAAAAGTATTATTTAATTATTTTACTCGCTTAAGTAGAAGGTTTTTAAATAATATTCTAAGGTTAGTTTTAGCGTTTTATCTAATTATCCGTTTACGGATAAAATACGGTATTTAAATACTTTTTAATTTTTATTAAATAATATACCTTTAACCAAAATATATTTATAAAAATAGAACCTCTATTAGAAATAATCCTATTAAAAACTCTAAACTTTAGGATAATTTCTTTAAATATTAATTTTATTAACCCCGTAGAGTCGATTATTTTAGTAGTTAGGATATATCGTAATATCTTTATATATTTATTTATAATTATAAAAACCGTATTATAAACGCGCCCGTATCGTTTATTTAAAGGTAAACTAATAATAAAATTTATTATAATTTCCTTCTACGGCCCCGTAGGATATAGTAGGGAATTAATCTCGTTATAAAAACGATATTAATATACTTTAACCCGCTAGTATATATTATATATATCGATATATTCTTATACGTCGGCCTTAAGAGTACTTTAGAAATATTTTCTAATAAATAACTCCGTTATCTTCTTAACACTAAAGTACCCCGTTAATATATCGTTATAATATCGTTCTAGTAGTTCTTCGCGGATTAATCCTTCTTTAAATATATAAATCTTACTATTATATTTAAAAATTAATATAGAATCTAAAGTCTATACTCCGGCGGAACGTTAATAATCCGTTTATATAATTTCGGCGATTTTTATTTACGAGAAGGAATTATCCTTTTATAAAGCGCGAATTATTTTAATTATTAATAAACTTTTAGCGTTATAAACCGTTTTATAAAATACTATTAATTTAGTAATAATACGTAGAATAAATAATTTATAATTTATAGTTCTAACGATAGGGTTAAGTAATTCCTTTACTATATTATTATCGATTCGAGTAAATATCTTATTTAAACTTTTTAAAATTTCCCGTCTAGGTATTAACTCTTTAAGCCTAGATAAATATATTATTAAAGAATATATCTTTTTTACGGTAAACCTTAAAGACCTTAATTATATAAATTTTATATATATTAAGTTTTACGCGACGTCTACGGATATATTATTTAACACCGGCGAAATATTATCTACCTCTAAATCTTCTATATTTACGAATATATCTCGTATTATAATGAAAATAAGGCCTTAATTAGTACCTTCTAAATTTAATAACTTTTATTATAACGTAGGTAATATATTATTTAAAAAGTTATCCTAACCTTTATAATTAAAATAACGTAAAGGGTTATCGGCTAGGTTACTCTTCTTAAAATAATATAAAATTAAGAAATTAAAAGATAAAAGTCTTATTACCTAACGCGCCTAGCGATTATTTAGTTATTTAATATTTATAAAACTCCTTAAGTTATTATAATCGGTTAAGACTTCTATTTTATATAAATTATTTTCGAGGTAGTATCGCTATTATTTAAATATTATAATAATTACGAGGAGCTCTTTATTATAAATCTCGTATTAAATTTTTAAACCTTATATCTTACGGGACTAGAAAATAACGGGATATTATTTGTTATTATTTTATAATTATATTAAAATCGTAGTTATAGTAAAATTAGAAATATCTATTTTAATCCGAATTTTTAATTCTAGATTAAAGTATATTAGAATAAATATATATAAAAATAAATTACGAAGTAGGTAAAATATTTACTCTACCTCTTTAAGTTATTTAAATAGATTAAATTTTTTATTATTTTAACTACCTTTTAGTAGACCCGTTAATAGGCTTATTATCTATAAATAATAATAAATAAATCGATAATAAAAATTAATAAAGCCTAAAAATATTTATATATTATAAAAAGACTTTGGTTTTAACTAGGACTAAATTATATTAATCCTATATTCGTTTATCGATATATCTTCGGTATTTATAATAAACTCTAGAAATTTAATTAACCGAGTAAAGAACTCGTATTTCTTAAAATTCACGAATAAAGAATATTTTCGCAGGCGTTCGAGTATTTATCGTATATAATTAATATACTCCTCTTTTAAATTTAAATAAATTAAGATATTATTTAGATAAATAATATAAAATATATTTATTAAACCCGCTAACGATTTATTAATATAAATTTAAAAAGTAGTAAGTATATTCGTTAAACTAAATAATATTATTATATATTCGAAAAGATTATATTATATACGAAATATTATCTTCTATTTATCGCCTTCCTTAATTTTTATTTAATAATAAATATCTTTTAAATTAAATTTCGTGAATTATATAATATTATTTAGGCGGTCTAGCGTCTTATTAATTAAAAGTAATAAATAACGATTTTTAATAATAATCTTATTAAGACCTCGGTAATCGATGTATAATCGTAGTTTATTATTTTTTTTTAAAATAAAAAGGATAGAAGCCCCGGTAGGGTTTACGGAGTATTTAATTTAACTCTTTATTAAAACGTCGTCTAGGTATCTCTTTAACTCTATTAATTTTAAATTTAATAAATTATAAAAAGGCCCGTATAACGGGTTACTCTTTATATTAATTATATAATCGCTGTTTTTATATAACGGTAATCGACCTACTTCTTTATTTAAAAAGATATCGTTAAAATTTATAAATTCGTTAGGAAGCGTAGGCGGTACGATAACGAAACTATTAAAAAATATTATATTAACGGTAGTATCGCTTTTCTTAACCTCGTTTTTATTAATAAGATCCTAATTAAAGGGACTAGCCTTAATATAAATTAATATATATATAACTAACTACGTCTTTAATAATCTTATAAAATCTTTAAATAATTTTAATATATACGTATTTAGCGCGATATCGAACCGTTAGGTATATATATTATAGTCGGTTTAAATCTTTTCTTTTTTTATAACCGGTATATTTATAATAATAGGCGAGTCTTTTTTATTAATAAAGTAAAAGATATTATTATACTCCCGGGTTTATCTCTATAAACTAGTTAACCGATAAATAATATTATAAATATTATAATAATAAATAAATTACCCGTTTATTTATTTAAAAGTTAGTAACGACTCGCTCTTAAGACGCTTTAAATTATATTATTATATAAATATTTTATTAATAATATTTATCTCCGCTCCTAGATCTTTATCCATTTTAATACGAATAATTTTTATATTAATATTAATTAGGTTCGTAATAACTTCGTTATTAATATTTATATTCGGTCGGGTTTTTATTTTTTTTTATTCCCTCGGGATAAAGATTTCTTTAAGGGTTTATTATTTTTTAATTCGGCGGTATAATCGCCGATATAATTAATAATCTTTATTTTTTTCTCCGGATATTTATTAAAGTAATAGCCGAGTTTATAATAATTAAAATATTTAATATCTTTAAGATTCTTATCGCTCGCGCGAGTTATATATATTTTATTTATATTTTTATAATTACCCTTATTAAAACCTTATCTCTTTATATTAAATTTATTTTTATTATCTCCGCTCTTTAACCCCTTTTTATACCTCTTCCGAGGTCTTAATTAATTATTTTAATTATTATCTTATATCTTAAAGTCTTAATTAAGATTACGTTCGTAACGCGCCGTAAATAATATAAATTCGGTTCGTTTAATAGGAATATTTTAGACTTAGTTAACTTCTTTTAAAATATTAAATCTTAAATAAATTATTAGATAAATTATTTATTACTCTTTATTATAAAGAGGTAATTTAGTTTTTAGGGTATTAAAATAAATATCGAAATCGTATATTAATTAATTATTCCTCTAACGTATATATTAATATTTAAAATTTATATTTATAACTTGGTTTAAAGGGTCTTTAATTACGTTAAATAAATAATCCGTAAAAAGCTTTTATATTAATATATCTATTAGATAGAGTTCTTTATATTTATTTTATAATTTCTTAATTTACCCTTTTAAGTAAAATATTATATATAAAATCTTCTTTTCGTTTATTCGAAAGTTTACGGGTATTAAACGGAACGCGGTCTCCGCGTTATAAATTTATTCTCGATAATTTTACGAATTCTTCGTATAAAAATCCTATAGTTTCGATAGTTATAAATTATCTTAATTTATATTAAAACCGATTTAACTACGATTTATTATCGGGCCGTTTTCGTTTTTTATATTTAATTTTTAAAAATTATTTTCGATTTCCTTATCTCCTTTACCTACGATAGTACGTCGTAAATTTTCGATATTTTTTTAAATTATAATAATGGAGGCCTCTTTTTCGAAGGCTTTTTACTTACGTTTTAATTTTATAAATCGTTAGTTTACCGTAAAATTAATATTCTTTAATAAATCTTTTATATTTTTATTTAAAGTATTAATCTTATATATCTCGCCTTCGGGACGACTATTTTTAAAGAGATTTTTTATATTTACAACGAATTACTATTTAAAAAGGTTAAGAAAGATTAAAATTATTAAACTATAATATCTAGAGTATTTATAATAATATAAAAATAAATATAAAGTCTTAATAAGAAAATAATCTTTATATTTAAATAATAGAATTAATTTTTAAAGAGTTAAAATAAGGGCTTCGAGTCTTTTATTTCTAAAAAGACTCCGGAGTACTAGAAACTATAATATAATATTATAATATAAATAACGTAACTACGCCGTATACTCTTTATATAGGATTTATATATTATATTTAATAACTACTATAAAGCTAGTCTTAATATAATATAATATTTTCGTAGTATTAATTCGTTCCTCTAGAATCTTAATATAATCTAAAAATACTATAACCGACGAGTATTAAATTTAATTTAATATATAGTATTTCTTTATAAATTATATAAACTAGAGGTCGGTAACCCGTTATAGGACTATAAATAAACGTATTAGTATTTTTTAACCGTCGTTAAATTTAGCTTCCGTTAGCTTCTTTTTAATAACCGGGCTAATTATAGGCGTTATTATATCGGCTGCTTCTTCAGTCTTTTCCCGTTATTCGGTATACTCTTTCTCTCTTTTCTTAACCGACGCCGTAGTCTCCCTTTCCTCAGCCTTAGGATTATCGTATTACTCCTACGTGTATTTCTATAGTTTTTTACTACGTAGGTGTGCGCGTGTATCGATCAGCCAGTTAGTAAAATTTTCTTCGGTGAGAGGTAGGGCGTGGGAGGAAATGGCGTTAAATGTACGCTCTGCCATACTGGCGACAGCAACACTATGACTTATCGTAGTCACGAACGGAACAAGTAGCTTAAAAGCGCAGAACCCGGGCTCATAACCTATTGGAATCCTGAATGGGTGCAAGTTGTTCATTAAGAAGGTCTATGCTGTGGGAGCTATCTAGCGAGTATGCCAAGGCGCTAGGCCATATGCCAACACACTCCTGGCTCAAGACGCGCATCCAGGTGAAAGCAGCGCTTGCTGTCTGTAGACATTGCACTTCATAAAAGGTCATGGAGGCTGCAAATATTGCACATGCATTCGGGCTGCAAGTTCCTGACGAATACCGGGGTTTTCAAACGGCGTTTCGGCGTTTCGAGTGACTGCCTTCACCAGCATCTCGCCCAGCGGACACCCCTTCCTCTCTGTCTGCCCATTCCTGAACAATTATCCTTCCTGGACCTTCCTGTGGGCCCATACGTAAGATAGCGCCTCGTATTGGGGCGGCGAGCTGGTCTCCAAGGCTATCGTCTCAATCATGACGCGGATAGGTTCTTCGTAGGATCCTCCAGAGAGCCAAGTCGTCAACCTCATACGAGATGAACAGGGGTTCAAGGGATCATAGCTATATCGATCGATAACAGTAACTTACATTTCCTACGGAATAGCTGTGAGCGAGCAACGGACGCTTGCTTGTCCGACCTCACTTGCTGTCCACTACGAAGCGACTAGTAAGTGCGGCTGAGAACGGACCTATCACGGAATTTTTGAAACAATACCTAGAAGCACTTATGTAACGCTATCGGATTCAGCTATATATAGCAGTGCGTTCTTATTAGAAAGATTATGAAAGTCTATGTGACAGAAGCCAGGGGCCGCAGCCCAAGGCAGAATCTATGCGCCGTCTAGGCATGCTTTTCCATACTCCAAACACCATACGCTAAAGTGCAGAACGAGCGTGCTGAAAGAATGGCGGTCTCTATGGGCCTCGAGTGTATGCTGTTGTGGTGACTGTAGTAGTGACTGTGATGTAGATGGGAGCCTTGTCGCCGTTATTGTTGCCGATGGCCACCTTTTCTTCTGCAACGCCGTTTCCACCTTGATTGTTGTTGACGCCTGTATTTCCCCCAAGTGGTTGGAATGTGATTCCTGCGGCATCAGCACTTGATGCTGGCGTAGGCTTATCAACGTGTTGAGTATGCTGAGGCTGCTCGGCGGTCTGAAGAAATTGGGGAGAAGGCGCAGGGGCTGCCAAGGTTTCTGGAGCAGGAGCTGGCCTCTGTTCAGCAAGGACTGAAGGTTCTGGAGTCGGAGCAGACGTTGTCGGAGGGGACGCGGTAGGTTGTACTTGTTGTTCTTGATGCTTTAATGGGGATGAGGGCGCTGCGTCTACGACGGAGAAGAGTGGGCCGAACGCAGCCGCGGCGGAAGATGTTGCTTCTGAGGAAGCTTTTGATGAATGCTGTTGATCCTGAGGGCTTTGATTCTCAGCCTGAGCTGTCGGGGTGGCTGAGGCTACGGTCGACTTAGCCGACTGTTCTGGCTGAACGTGTGAGTTCGCTTCGGGTTGTGGGAAGGATGCGCTCGTTTCGACTGGGATCTGTACGCTCTCCGTTTTAGGAAGTTTGCTAAGACTACCTTCGTTATTCCCATTCGGTGCAGTCAGAGTGGCAGGGGCTCTGACGGCTGATGCCGTCTGAGAGATCTGTGCGCTCGTGATCTGTGAATTGCCATTAATACCACCTAGAATATTTTCGCTTTCAGCGGTGTGCGTCGCAGGAATTATAGCAGTCGAAGTGGCCTGGAAGGTCTGCGCCTTTTCGGTCTGAAATTTGTCGTTGGAGCTACTTAAGTTGCTTTCGTTTCCAGCAGATTGCGCCGCAGGGACTGGTGCGGCCGAGGCTGCCTGAGAGACAACCCCAATACTAGGAGCAGAGGATGCTGGCCTGGCAGAAACAGGTGCATCGGCGTTGGCAGTAGCGGGAGCTGATGTTGGCTGAGCAGCCAGTCTAGCAGCTGCATCGCTTGGAATGGCGCATTCGACAGAAACCCCGGTCTGGCCAGAGGACTTGGGAAGCGCATAGCACGATTGCCCGTTGTCGCAGGACTTCAATACATATGTTCCATCCGCTTGGCATTGAGCAAGCTCTCCTGATATGCATGCAAAGGCCTGGTTCGTATCAGTCGCGTCGCAATGCGAAGTCTCACTCAGAGTCTTGTATACTTGGTTGAAGCCCGAAGCCATGGCTGCGTTGCCGTTTTGCGCGGAAGGATAATTGTATGTTGGCTTAGCCACGCTTGACGCAGAAGTGATGGCTGTGACTGGTGCAAACACGTAAGTGTTTGAAGCCGGGATCTGAACCGCAGCAGCTATCGGTGATACGATCTTTGCAGTCTGAGAGGCAATCTGGGCATTGAGAGTATCAGGTGTCTTTGTAGATGTAGCTTCAGGGATCGAGGATGCCGCCTCGCTGACAGTATTGAGGGCCGTGTTGGCAAGGTTCGAAGCTACTCCCGTGGGCTTCGCAAATGCTGCCTGATGATCGTTCTTCTCCTTCCCATCTCCTGATGCTGAAGCGATTGCAGTCGATGCGACGCTCCTAGCATTCGAATCTGCTGACACAGCAGCAAGAGAGGATGTAGTTGGCGTGTAAGGCATGACAGCGGTCATCGAGACAGAGATACTTTGCAAGTTCACTTTAGCAGCGGTATCTGACGTGGGTAACAACGCGGACGAAGTGTCAACAGCTGTTGCTGTTGATGGAGGCATGCCAGCGGCAAGAGAGGCTTCTGTGACTGCATCGGTAGAGGATTTTATAGAGGTGGATATTGCCTGTTCGGAGATTGCGGGTTGAGGCCCTTCGGAAGTAGAATAGATTGCGGAAGCATTGTAATTACGAGGATATTGATGATTTCTACCCTTTGTTAGCTGGCATGCTCAAACTCGGAGGCCACGAAATATATACTCACTGTCCAAAAGCTCCACGATGCCGGACAGGTCCAGCTGCAATGAGATTAGAGGAGACTGCCAGCAGTATGAGTGTTTGAAAATGCATATTGAGAGGCTGTCAGGAGAAGCGAAGAAAATGTGGCGATTTACTGAGCTGGTCGTCGGTCGACGAACGAGTTTCGGAGCTTGAATTATTGTTATGCGAAAAGATCTATTACTGAAAGATAGTCGTGGTGTAAAGAAAGACAGAGACAGGGCGCGTGAAGTGGGGAGAAGAAACAGAAAGGCTTCACCACCGCGGAAAAGACCAGAAGGAGACAGAGAGCTCGTGCAGCATCACGAAACATGCGCGACCTGGACTCATATACAGAGGCCATTGTCCTTGCGATATAAATGACTGAAACGACACAATCGAGACAATTCCACCGACAATGAGCGTTGAGTCAGCGGCTGCTGCAACGGACCTCCCAAAAAAAAGGTCTTTCATTCCTCAAGCACTCCATATAGTATTCACTGTTTCATATGTATCTGAGACAAAGGCATTTGTTGAAGGATGTTTGGCGTCTGGAAGAAGTTCGGCGGCTGTTGTTTCGGTCGAGGTCTCCAAAGGACGCGTCTCATCCAATCGATTGACGGGGCGTAAATGGGTACTTTATTACACCAAAAGCTCTCCATAATATCCGGACACAACGAGCGATTGGCAAACGAGAAGGTTCCACAGCTATTCATGGCAGGCGAGCGCGTCGCCACCGTATGACCGGCGGATTTTGATGAAGGTAGGCAGGTTAAAGGACTGTGAGGACATGATGTTGCGCCAAGCTCAAGTGCCAAGCCGGGTCGATCTCGGTAGATCTTAGCCGCTAATGTTTCTTCACGCATCAAAAGTAATATACAGACTCTCAATGATTGATTCCTTGCCACAAGTGGGAACCAGAACCCAAGACGTTAGCGTTATTTATGGGCTCCATCCCGGGTAGGCGACTATTCTCGGAAGCTTTCGATTTGATTCTGGTGAGTGGGTTTAAAGGGGAGATTTTCCGTAACGAACTTTTTGGTCATGTGCCTCGACGAGCTCAATATATAAATCGTTTGCGCTATCGCCCATTTTCGCACTCTCTAGAGACTAAAAGGTCACATGACAGCTTTTGCCATTGATAAACAGCTATATCATTTATGCTTGACCGCAGAAAGGGCAAGACTACCAATGCATATGAAAATGAAAATGAATGTTTAAATCCATATACCAAGAAAGAAACTTGACCCAGTACACCGATAGCAAAGCTATGAGTTGTTGGCATTTGAGCACCCATAGACTCAACTCCGACAATCGCGAAAAGTCGTATGATTGCCCGAGGACGTCGAGAAGTAACTGCCGTGATGAATGACAATGGTCTATGTACAAAACTCAGTTCTGTTGTCCGACCGTCCTTTCTGACGGGAATATCTGCGACAAGATGTATCTCCAGAGTAATGAACGTCTGCTACACGCGCGTAAAGAACAGCCATGTCAGCGGTGTCGGGGCCAATGTTTGGGCCGACCAACGCCGTTGGCACACGGCAAGGGCCGAGAAAATCCTTCAGGTTGAGGCAGTATACTCTATCAGGCGCTTTCGTTTCGCTTGCACCTGCGCAGCAGAGCTGAGCTGTCTCTGATCCACCAACCATTTTTCCACAATCACAGTCCATGTTCACGCTACCCCGTCGCGCGAGCCCAGTACAGATAGATCTATATCAATCGCTTGGCGCATGTTTGTTTCTCCTGAATAAGTCTCACCCCACCACGCATAGAGCTTGAGCATGGTAAAGAGCTCTTGCCTGTGCCGTTAAATGATTATGAGTGGCATCGATTACATCGAAATCCATCTTCATGGCCTCGACATGGTCGCCTTTGTTCAAGTAATCAATGGAGAACGGCAAACGAGCTTCAAGAGTTCGGGGTTCAAAGATCCTAGATAGACTTCGCTCTCCATATTTTATCCGTCATCGATGTTGATATATTTCAAGCGAGCCACCAGCGTAGACAAATCCAAGGGACCTTTGAAATGGTCCCAAGTACTGATAAGTATACATTTTGGAAATGCCAGCTGCTCCGGCGCCATGAGCGGAGAGTGTTCGGGAGTTAAAGGCACAGCCTCAGGACTCGATGACTCTCTATTGAGCGGCGACATCGTTCAATTGAAAGCCGTTTTCGCTCGCAATAGGGAAGCACTTCGCTATAAGCGTTGTATCCACCGCGAATCTTACTCATGGTCCGCTTCCCCTGGTCATCAAGAACTGCAGGGAAGCGATAATCCTAAAAAAGCTACACGAGACGCCATCAAGGACATGGCCTAAGGAAATGAAGCACGTTGCTGAATCTTCTGCTGATGGTCTTTTGAACTCAGAGTGTAGGCATTGACAGCATCTTCGAGTGTAGTGCAAGATGATGTGCGGCTTCGCTAGTGGCATCTATCTAGCTCGAGGAATCAACAAATTGCAGTTTGAAGCGAGCTATCAGTGTTTTACCCGCACAGCTTATACTATCATCATAGTTTTTTACATCATTGTGCTCAGGGTGTGTGCGTCGCGTGCGGTAGTATCTTACTCAAAATATTTAGCTCGATCTAAAAATAATCAAATCATCCTACGGCTAGTCAATTCCCAGAGCTAGGAGCCGCAAATTCGAGTGTTTCGATCTACTACAATGAATAAAAAATCTCAAGCATTGTGCTGTCTGTGCGATGGCTCTTCTCTCAATCCTTTGCCTCGACTCAACATGTTCATATCGAAGCACATACGCTACTATTGCTTCCATCAATTCAAGAGCCGCACACCCAACTCTTGATAGGCATTAGGGCTGTTTCAGTTATCCTGATTAGTGTGCGGGATTTTCTGGTATACCATAAGTTTTATTTTTCACAAAAATGATCGTCTACGGCGCCGCTGCAGCGAGGATCGCCACACTAAGCGCAACGTCCAAGAGAACGAGCGCACGCTCGTTAGGGAATACCACTCAACATAAGGCATGTCCTCGTAATAGTGAGCGGCACGTGCGTGCAACCCTCGTAACTATAATTATTTCAGACTTCAATAACAAAGAAAGGTCGCTTTGATGCAGTATTGGAATTCATTCAAGAAGCCGCAAGCTTCACCCTAAGCTTGAGAAAAGCGGAGAAAATGCAGACGATATGGTTTGGGGCACTGTTTTAACTCGATCGTGGCTGTAAGACATCATCGCGCTAGATAGGATCTGTCTACTCGCACAACGTTCTCGAATACCGCACAGGCCGCACCTATTGTTACATTATAGCACCTATCAGGGAAAAGATGATCCAAATAGTTTGCGGTTACTGAGATGTCGATTATAGCTGTACGAGATTATTACGCTAGATAGTATAGGATTAATCTACTCGTACAACATTTTTGATTACCCCCTAGGCCGTATATCTGAATAGATTATAGTAGAAGTCAAAAGAAAGACGATTCGAATAGTGTGCGGGTTTGAGGTGTCGAAATGATTCATATCGATAATGATTATACAATACCACGCTATAGAGAATATATTTACTCGCACATCATGTTCAAATACCGCATATATTGCACATCTCTTCACATTATAGTATAAGTCACAAAAAGACCATTCGAACAGCGTGCGATTTGAAATATCGAAACGATTCGACTCAAGTATTAATGCGCGAGATAGTACAGAATATATTCGCTTTTGAACACCGCACATACTGCACGTCTTACTATATCACAGTAGTATTTACAATAAGGAAGACACGAGTAGTGTGCGATAGTATACGGTCGTTTGAATGTTGAATAGGAGCGTCTTTACTTATTGAGGTCGTCTACTATTATATCTCCGCACATCGTTTATATGAGAAGCATATACCGCACATCTCAACGTCTTATAGAAAATTCCATGAAAAAGACGATTTGAATAGTATACGACACTATGCGCCTGTTGAGATATCGATAAGGAGTGTCTTTACTAAATGAGATCGTCCACTACTATATATCTCGCACATCGTTTATCTAAGACGCATATACCGCATGTCTTGATGTAATACAGTACGGTCTACACGAAGGACGTCTTGCATAATGAATAGTATACGGTACTGTGCGGTTAATAAGAATTCATCTACTAAATATAGTCGTTCTTAGTTACGTGTCCGCTCATCGTTTATAAGAGACGCATATACTATATATTTCATGATTCCGCAGTATACTCTATGAAAAATACGATTTGAATAGTATATAGTAATATACGACAGTGTGCGGTCGATGAGAGGTGTATATCTTTATTAAGAGGAGTCGGCTTCTACCTATCCGCACATCCTTCAAAGTAGACGTATATTCCGAACATTCTACTATATCATAGTATAATTCATAGAAGCGACGTTTCGAATAGTATGTATTTCCTGAGATACGATTAGATAATACCTTAGCCTTGACTAAAAAGAGTCGTCCGCTCCTATATATCGATATATCACTTGTAAGAAGCTCACACGCCGCACAATTCATTATATACTAGTATACGTTGAATAAAGATAGTACGCAAAACGTGCGATAGTTTTGGGTCACGGTCAGCGAATGTATAGGACTACTCGCACACCTATATTCTGAATCGGACAAACCGCACATTCTATTCTTTACTACGTTATGATAAAGAGAAAAAGTTTACTTGATGTGCGTTAGTAGAAAGGTCAATCGGGAGCTATGTATTACTATCATAGCGGTCAATTCATAAGAGAAGATTCGTGCAAGCTCTACTGCGACTGTATATAGTATACAATACGTAGTATATACCCTAAAATACACTTCATGAAAGGATACAAAGTGTGCGGTATTAAAAAGTACTTTTAACGGAGGGATAGCGTTCCCTAAAGATATACGATATTGATTAGAAAGTATATCTTGCCTAGTAGACCGTATAATGTGGTAACCGCCTCTCTTCACAGTCGAAAGGTTGGTATAAAGTGTGCGGTGTCGAAAAGTCTCTTTGACGGAGGATAAGCCTCGCGTATAGGAATATCGTAATATTAACCTGACGTTATAAATTGTCGCATAGACCGTATACTATAGAAACCGCTTCTCGTACAAAATGAAAGATGAGGTATAAAGTATGCGGTGTTGAAAAGTATCGTTAATAGAGGAATTACGAGGACCCTAATACAGAAAAGCCGCGATTTTAAATTGGCGCCATTAACCACCGCACAGACTATATATTATAGAATTCGCTTCTCTCAATAGTTGAAAGATAGGGTATAGAGTTTGCGGTATTGAAAAGTATTCTTGATAGAGGAATAACCTTGCGACTCTAAGCTAGGAAATCCGCGATATTGACTTAGCGCTATTAATTGGCGCACAGACCGCGCGCTATAGGAAAAGATTTACCTAATAGCCTAAAGATTGACTGTGAAGTATACGGTGTTAAGATGAAGTGTGCGGCGTCTTCTATAAAGATTTGTCTCTACTCTACTACTAAGGCGACCCAGCCCTCGTATTATCGCAATACCCTTCGCCCACGCCGCATACTAGCCAGAACGTTTGGTATAACGGACTAGGAGAATTACATAATATGTGCGGTGTGTAAAGGAGTTCATAATAGAGAGTTAGCCTCACGACGGTTCTTATAGATAAGCCCCAATCTTGATTTGACGCTAAGTACTTGCCGCACAGGTCGTACATTCTATAATTACTTTATACTTGTAGTCTAGGAACTAGGAACCAGGTATGCGGCGGTCTCTATATACGCGGCGTTCTTTGTATAGATTATGTATCTATTTATATTCAAGCGCAGACAGAGACAACTCACGACATCGCACTCGATAGTCGTCGCACAAGTCATATACTCGACGAATTGCTTTTTTCCATGATTGGAAAGGTGGCCAAGAAATATGCGGTTCTTGTACGAAGTGTGCGGTGTTCTCTATATAGATTTGTTTATTATCTAGCGCTGGGACGACGTAGTATTCTATTCAAAGATCGTCCAACGAGCCGTATACTCGATGAAGTACTTGTTTCACAGATTGAACCCATTATTGAGACCTGTGCGGTTCTAGTACGAAGTATGCGGCGCTCGCTGTATAGATTTATCATGGAGCTGGGATAATTTAGGTCTCAATACTAGTCCTAGAGACCGCATACTCGAGGGAACGCTGTATATAATAAGTAAATAGAACATCGAAAATTTTGCACTATTTATACGAAGTATGCGGATAATTATTCGTTAATTTATATTTGGAGCTACGATATTAAAATAATATATACACAGCCCTTTTAGATACCTTATAAAACTATAGAATTAATAGAGATAAGTATAATATAGTATATAATAGTTATATAATTTGTGCGGTATTCTCGGTAATTATATAGATAGTTATTATTCAAAATATTCTAACCTTAGAGTTACGATATTTATATAATATATATAGTATTTTATTAAAGAGACCGTATAAATTATAGACTTCGTAAACGTAAATATAATACTATTAAGACCTATTCTTTAGAGCGTACGATATTATCTCTATATATATAAGTAGTTATTAGTTAGAATATATTTCTATTATAAAGTTATAATAATTATATATTACGCGTATCTAAAATCGTATAAACCGTATATTTAATAAATAATATATCGTAGTTAAGGCTTATAATCGATATTTTTACTATTATATTATTAATATATCTATTCTACTACTATAAGAATATAGTATTTATAATTTTATATAGTTATATAGTTTCTATAATAATCGTATAGATTTATTAATAATACTACTTTATATTAAAAGAACGTAGATATAGAGTGTATAGTTTTTATTAGAGGTATATATTAATTTTCCTCGTCTTATTCTAATTCTTCGCTTAATAATAATATAGAGTATATAATAAATTAATAATCGTATATATCGTATACCTTGTTAGTAAGGTAATACTATTTCATACCGAACGAATATATATATAGAGTATACGGTATTTATTCGAGGTAGAGTATACTAGTATTCCTTACTTCGTACTAATTCTTTATTTTATAATAAGGAGTATATATTCACCGCATATGGCAGTTTCTACTATAAGAATCGTACAGACATATCGAAAGAACGTATACATGGAGTATGCGGCCTTGATTCGAAGTTATGTAGCGTTCCTCGTACTAACTCTTCGCCTTGTAGCTGAGAGTACACAGTAACCGCACATGTTTTATATTACTCGCACAGACTGCACACCTTGTTAGTAATACTATTTTATACTGAAAGAACGTATGCATGGAGCATGCGGTCTTGATTCGAAGGTATGTAGCGTTCCTCGTACTATCTCTCCGCCGTGTAGCTAGGAGCATGCAGTGATCGCACAGCTGTTATAACATTCGCACAGACCGCATACTCGACACCATCTCAGAACCATAATACCTTATACCTCTTATATAGCGTGCGGCTACACGGACCATTATCCGGCTTGAAAATGTTCTACAACTTTTAAATCCCGCCAGAAAGAGGAAAGCAATGTGCAGCTCCCACTTCAATTTTCAAAGCCATCAGCTCTATGAGGCATGTACAACCCGAAATTGTCTGAGAAATCTCATTCAGTGTACTCCCACAAGCCCTAGAGCTACACTCGAGACATTCTCACACCAGACTTGTTTTCTCAAAAAGTTGGCTTCTTGTATGGCGGATTTTGAATTCTTCGAAGGAATCGTTAAGAATTTTGGGTTTCATCAGCCTTGTTATTGTATTTTACACTCAAATTTCACATACCGCACATCCCGCACAAACGGTCTATAAGGTGATTGATCATCCTGGCAGTGCTTGGTGAATGATGCGAGGAAGTAGGGGCAATCAACAGGGCCTGCAAGGTCATTCTCTCCCTCTGCATGATTGGCAGGAATGCTGGCATCTAATTATCCGGGTGGTCATTTCACTCAATCTCTCTCATTGATTTTCAGATCCATTGCCTTCAGTGTCGTAGTAGGTACAGCAGTTCCTCGTGCTAAGGTCTCGCTTTGCAGACGACCTAGTCGTTCGGTGTGCTAGCCTGGACGATAAAATATAGCATACATGCTAAAGAAACCATGTTCGAGTTGTATTTTGTGTTGTTTCAGGGCTTTGATTGAGACTTCTACCACAGAAAAGCTAACACTAAACCCATCGAAATCAAATTCACCTTCTGCGAAATCATGCCACCAATAGGCTTGAAGGAGAGCCATGACCAATGTGTCCAATGGGAGAAGATAAACAAGAGGATGAAGGAGCGGAGTCTGGATGTCTGGCCCCTTGGGGTAATTGTACATCCAACATTTGGTACCTGTCGTGATAGCTTTTCTATCTTATTACCTACTTTTTTCAGCGCCTCGTGTATATTTTCGTGGGAGACCCTCTTTACCACACCGCTATCAGCGCAACGCTTCGACCGAAGTTATACAAGTCCAGGCCTGTATCCCAAAGGTTATAGACAGCGCCGCCACCCTGTTAAATAACAAAATCATCCTATTCCCACCACTGTTTTCAAAATCGAAGGTTGTCAAATTTCGCGTCTAAATCGGTCAAATATGAGTAGTTTGTTTCGGCTGACTCCGATTGTGACAGCGTCCAATCAAGGTTCGTCGAATTACTGTTGGATGGGCGGATACAGAAATGCTGCGACTCTGCTATTGGTTGTAATTCTCTCTATACTCGTGATTGAGGAAAATTCGCCTCGAAGGGTAACATGATGCATTCCTGATATAGTCGCTGGCAAGCTTGATAGAGTGGTATGGATGGCTCTTTCGTCCGATTTTCTGCTCCAATATGCTACCGCATTATGGAGCAGAAAACCCCGTGCATCATCAATATTCAATCTTCGGTTGCCATATCTCTGCGACACGCATGTTTGAGCTCCGCTGCTATGACAAATTCAGAGGAGGGTCGCTCAGGTATATAGTCTCGCCCACCATCACCCGCTTCAAGAATTAATTGAGACTATTGAGTCGATGACATGACCTCCATTCCAATACTTCTGACAGGGTGTTTCAAGACCCTCATGTTCTTCAACCCTTTGATCTGTTTGATACAAAGCAGCCAATGCGGTTTGGCCCAAGCCACCGGACAATCCTCCTGGTTCCATTTTTCGGCTATGCCGATGATTGACCTCCAAGGCATCTAGACCTCCACGCCCTCCAAATAGCTCCCATTCTCTGGCAGCTCCACTAGACACTCGCAGAGATCGACCCAGTAGCCAATGTGGTGAGCACCGTTTTCAGTGCAATGCAGAACCAAGGTATTACTTACAGGTAGACCATTCTAATTCTAAAAGTCAAACAGGTCAATGAGAGCAGCTCGGACTGAGGGGTTATTCTCTGTTTGGTATTGGCGCCCAATGTGGGGACTCTCGCTGAGGACCATGCAGTAGATCGTAAGATGTTGATGTTGGAGCTTGGTGCGGATGAAGGTAATGATCTGTTGTAGGACGCTGAAGTCTAAGGGTGTAGTCGGTCGCGCGTGGACCATGTAGATGTGCTTTGCGGATCAGGGTTCGGGCATCTGCTGGTATATCATGCAACCGTTGCAGAATATGTTCGTAGCTATCAAAAGAAGGATCCCCCCACCCCTCCTTGGTCTTGTCGTCTGCCGAATGGTCGCCTATATCCAGCGTATAGCGGGAATAGAATGCTACGAGAGCCTCACCATGCAGCTGAGCGCAGGTAGTAGCCACTTGAAGTAGGCTTGTAGACGGAAGGGAGTTATAGATGCCGTTGCTAAACTCCTGCGCGATCGAAACGAATTTCGGTATTGCTTCCGCGAAGGTGGTAAGGCTCTCGTGCTCTATAAAAACATTAGTCGCTGGTCTTTTATCGTGGCCAGAATTCAACTACCCTGGATTGACCTACTTTCACAGTATGATGGGCTTGTACTAACCACCGACTGAAGTAGGCGACAAATCGAGGCAAATCCTCGGCTCTTTTGATGATGAAAGAGGGCAGGTTTGATGTTTCGTTGTTATGCTACGAATAACTGATGTACTTTAAATGAGTCCAATGTTCCTTTTCGGTCGTTAGTGCGATGATTGAATTTTCAGCACGGGCACCGGGGCGAAACAGAAATTCAATATTTGGATCTAAGGAGTGTCTTGAGAGGATGACTGATTGCTAAATGTAGTCTCAAGGTGTGGGCTGTGGCTCTTGGATGGAAGGCTTAGTCTTTTTCTAGCTAGGTTGTTGTAAAGCTATTCCGTAATGATCGATTAGCTGAGCACTGAGTGATTAGCTCACGAATCATCATCGATTGACCCAGTAGCCTTGGTCCCCTTTACCAAGGGCAGCTCCTTCATCCTGACGATCTTCGACGCGTAGTGGTAAGAGCATTAGAACGTTTGTTCGCTCAAGTACCGCACAAAGATAACCCTTCTTTACGCATAACGAACAGGCATGCAAGTAATCACGCTCACCATTCCGTGTCTCATTCCATTCACAGACCTTGTCTCTTGGGTAACGCCAATACCGATGTCGATCACAGGTGATATTCTGGTTTGTGAGAGGTTGAGAAAGTACGAACCAGGTCTTCTTGCGGTCAAATGACTCTTTGATGTGTTCAGTAACGAGCTCGAGTAGACTCTTTGAGACCTCTGCTGTCCATGCTGACTTCTGCATGAGAGACTCCAGTTGTTCGGCGCTTGAATCCAGCAAATTGGGGGACATTTCCTCAATCAGGAGTAGCCTCATACAGTCTCCAGTGGCTGCTGGATAGACGGGACTGTCAGGCATCGAGGGGGATATTGGTGGATATGATATAGAGTTGGGCCGAGAAGACGGCCCAGAAGACGGCTGACTTCCTCTTCCTCGACCCATCCTCGTGCTGGTTTCAACCGGGCTTGTATTCTTCTTCCTTGGATCGGATTTCTCTGGCGAAAAAGCAGTTCTCGAGAGGCGCTTGTTTCCCAGACCCATACCCCCAATGGGTGATACTGGGCTCGCAGATGGAAGAATGGGTACTACATTGTGGCGTGGTACTTCCAATACCGTTGGTCTTGCAGCCAGCCTCCGAGAAAGAATTGTGTTCTGTTGCGTCATGATTTGTACCTGTTCTCTAAGATGCTCGGTCTGAGCTTCGAGAGCTGATTTGTGATTCAAAGCCTCCTGGAGCTGCCCTTCAATTTCGGCCATATTTTCATGCGACACCTCAGACATGCTCTGTATATCGTTGGCCAGTGCCTCATTCTTGTCGCGCTCAATGTCCAAGGCCACCTCGAGCTGCGTGATTTCCCCTTCAACGGTCTCGAACCTCGCCGCTTTAACAAGCCCTTCGTTGCGTTCAGTACGGAGCTCCACTTCCAAATGAGATATCGTAGATTTCAGAGCGGTGATTTTATCATTGAGGGCCTCAACATTGGCGTTGTTTATCTGCCCTTCATTGCATTCAGCACGGAGCTCCACTTCCAAATGAGATATCGTAGAGGTTAGAGCGGTGATTTTATCGTTGAGAGCCGCAACATTGGCCCTGTTCATCTGCCCTTCGTTGCGTTCAGCACGGAGCTCCACTTCCAAATAAGACTTTGTAGAGGTTAGAGCGTTGATTTTATCATCGAGGGCCTCAACATTGGCCCTGTTCATCTGCCCTTCGTTGCGTTCAGCACGGAGCTCCACTTCCAAATGAGATTTTGTAGAGGTTAGAGCGGTGATTTCCTCTTTGAGGGTTTCAGTCTCGGCCTTGCTAGTCTGCTTTGCATGTAGTAATTCCCCTTCCAGTTGAGATTTGGTAGACTGAAGATCGGCAATTTCCCTTTTTAGGATATCAATTTTGCGTTTGCTGGTCTCTTTCTCGGTGTTCAGGGCCCCTTCCAGCTGCAGCTTCGTAGATTTCAGGGGGCCAACTTCCCTCTCGAGGTCGGCAATTGCTTCTTTCAGGTGCGACTCCGTGTATTGCAGGTTTTTTACCTCGTCCTCAAGGTCCCTGATCTCTTGTTTGCTGACGCCAGATGCGACTCGCATCTGGGCAACCGTCTGGCGTAGAGAGTTTTGATGTCTTCGTCTTTCCTTGCGCTCATTATCAAGGTCTCGTTCCAATTCAGATTGTGTAGACTCTAGACGGGTTGCGGTTGCCTGAAGATCCTCGAGTTTCAGTTTGTATTGTGTATTTTCAAATATCAACTCATCCTTTTCCTCGAGCCCTGAATTATAGGCACTCGTCGTCTGCAAGATCAGAGCATTGGCCTCGGCCAGTTGCTCGGTTCGAAGCGTCAATGTCAGTTGAAGCGTCGTACATCTGCTGCGAACATTGTCACACGAAAGATTGAAATCAGTCGGCAGCTCATCAAGCTGTACACGGGGGTCTTGGGAGTAGAGGAAGTCCTGTAACGTCCGAAGGAGTTGATGCTTTCGAAAGTTGAAGAGGTTTGTATTGCTCTCCAGTGTCACAATTTCGGTGAGGGTCTTCTGTTGATCTTTATGTAACTGGATAGTGGTTGCAGCAGCCTATACGTATTTGCCTGTCAGCATCCTCTATCACCGAAGACAAGGCTGAAGATGTACGTACGTTTTCCTGATCGCGACTCTAGCGATCTCGATCCGCTTCGAATTCTTTCATTAGGGACTCATAGCCACTCTTGGTCTCCATTATCGCGACGTCGTAGCCTCTTACATGATCCACCTAGGGGTAGCATGCCTTGTTGAGCACTTCGACCCACTTGCACGCCTCTTGAAGGACGGCAAAAGCTTCGGGAGCATCGCCTCTCGTAGAACCCCACATGCGAGCAGAATAGCGATTGACCGTTTGAAGGTGGCTTGGCAGTGGTGCCTGTCGGTGGAGGAGTCGTGATAGATTCTCTGATAGGAGTACAGGCGTGGAGGAGCTGAATTGCTGCATTGAGATAGCAATGTTAGTTTCCCCACTTCAGACTTTTGACGCGGGCGAATATGATTGGTTCCACATCCTCCGGCTCTGCAAGCTGTTCGTCTTGGGGCTTTCATCCTTGGCTTTCCGTTTGCTCAATAGCCGGGCGTCTGCCCCCATCTTGGGCTGGTCTTTGGGTTGGCGGGCCGTCCTCGCGCACGATCTCCGCCAGACGTGTATACCTCTCTTGTGAAACGAAGGGACCCATGTCATGTACCTTGGAGTGAACTGTCAGCGGCAGTCGAAATCGATAGGAAGGTCAACTATAATTTACAAATGTTCTGCACTCTTTGTAACACGGACCCTGTGCTGGTTCTGGTTCTCTGGACATTTCATGACGGACTCCAATTTCGCTAATTCCCCACCTGCCACCTCATGCACTTGCGCGTCCAGTGCATACTCGTCGACGTTATCGTAGATATGGGTGAGAGCGGTAACATCTTGCCCCATGACTACATCTTGTACGATCAATCGCTTTACATTGGATGTCTTCCCTGTTTGTTTGACCATTACGAAATAGCGAGACAACGAGTCTTGAACAGGCGTAGTGGGTTGATCGTGGTTTTGATGCGTGAGAGTGAGTGTTTTTGCCAAAAGAGTTGAAAACCGATTAGAATCCAGGACAAGGTGAAGACAAAGGGCAACATCTTGTTGAGCTCTTTGATTTGATAGCCCAATGTTACGAGGAAGCCCGAATTGGGGATGCAGATGATGAGGATGAACACAACGGAGGTGAATTGGATAACGAGGCCGAGGAAGAAGAAGAAGAAGAAGAAGAGGAAGGAGGAGATGAGGATGGGGAGGAGTAGGTGATTCGACAATGTTGATGGGTGGGTCCAAAAAGCAGCTCTGCGAAGCGTATCTAGACAAGCCTATATACTATTGCGCTTAGACTCTATTCCGAGAACAAATTCATCAATTATCAAAGATTGCTCTATTCATCCTATTCCTTTCAACTATATACAGTTAGCGGGCCGCATATCAGGCATTGACGCTCGTACCGTCGGGCTATATCAGCTCAACAGTATAGTCACCCTTCCGTCCTGTCTTCAATACTGCCATTCCTTGCAAATGTAGATGACTCAGCCTTCAAGTAATGCTAGGATATTTGATAACCAGACCAAATAAAACTGTCGATAGCAGGAGCCATTCGATTGGTATGAAAGAAGTCACCACGTTTGAGAATCGATGAAAAGAGCTCGGCAAGTAGTGTGAAGGTCTTATACGATGGAAGACCATGAGGGGCAAGACGAAGATGGTGGTAACAAGGCCGGTAAGGATTCTCGCGAAAAGGACGGGTGTCACTGCGAGGTGAGAGATTGCGAGGGCGCGGGTAGCTTTGTGGATGGTCTGGTGATAGGAGTGATAGTGGATGCTAGCTTAATGGAGACGTTAATATGTATCTAACATTTTGATAAGGGTCTAGCATTGAACGTCTGAAAAAGGCAGGCCATGCAGAAACAAACTCCCAACTTTAATTCCCTCTATATCGACAACGGGGACCTCCACAACTATCAGTTCGCTGGCAGACTTGCAGATTAGACTCTTCCCTTTCCCACCCATACTTGCATCATCAGACATGTCGTTGTCGCGTTATCGCAATCTTAGCGAGGTCGGTATTTTGGCTCTTGCTGGCCCAATAAGGGCGTTTTTATGAAGGCGACAATAGGTTAGATGTCTCTATTCTGAGCGGAGCTAAGACTGGCCTCTTGGCAGGGATGTCTTGGCGCCTTCCGCTCTTAGCTTGCTCCGAACTATTTCCGGGCGCGTCAAACCTTCAACCAACGACAACGCTCACATTCGTTGCGTGCCCACTCAGCCAACCTGCGTCTAGCCTGTCACCCTCCAACCTGCCAAGAAAGCTCTGGTCAATCTCTTGATGGAAGCCAATGATAAGATGATGCCTACCAGTGTCAAGCACGGGATGGCCTGACGGCATGACGACAGAGGCACCCAGGGTTTTGCGCATGCATTGTCTACCTCTCATCCAAGCACCTGACTCTGAGACCTGGGGATCAACCCCGGAGGACTGGCGCATACGCTACCTCGAAAAGGCATGCAGGTACAGCTGATATGCCTGGGGTGGATACTTGAACGAAATATCCCCGTCATAGCTGCGATTTCTTTGTTCGTGTATTCGTCATAAATACCAGGCTACGCTCTCTCCTATACTACTCTTCAAGTCTTTGCAAAAGCCATTCGAACCATGCATTCATACATTACTCTCGCGTGCTCTGCACTCTCTTTAATCCCCACTACACATGCCTGGGGTGTTCTCGGACATGCCACTGTCGCTACCATCGCAAATCATTACCTTACTCCTACCGCCCAGACCTATGTCGCTTCCAAGCTAGGCAAAGGTGTAACAATGGCATCCGTAGCGAGCTGGGCAGATATATACCGCGAGACCACTGCCGGCAAATTCAGCGCTCCTTACCAGTATACGTTCCTTCCTTTGCTTCCCGTTGCTACAAAGCTAATTCCTCAGCAGCTTCATCGACGCAGAAGATAGTCCACCCTCCTCCTGCTCCGTCAATCTAAACCGCGACTGTGGCGTCGGCGGCTGCGTCGTGGCTGCCATCGCCAACTATACCCAGCGCGTGAACGATGGCCACCTGACCTCCGAGGATACGAAAGAGGCTATGGAATTCCTCATCCATTTCTTGGGCGATGTGACGCAGCCTCTACACGACGAGGCCGAGGCTGTGGGTGGAAATCGCATTGCCGTGACCTGGGATGGCGCCGCGACAAATCTGCACGCATGCTGGGACACTCAAATGGTTGAGAAGGCTGCTGGAGGCAAGAATAGCACTGCTACGCTTACGTCGTTTTCGAATGAGCTCATCACTAGAATCGATAATGGCACGTATGAGTCGCAGAAGGCGAGTTGGATTAGCTGTGTGGATGTTACGAAGGCGAGCGCTTGTGCGCTGCAGTGGGCGCAGGATGCTAACGCACTGAATTGTGTGTATGTGCTCAAGGCGAATGAGACGGGGAAGGAGTTGGATGGGGCATATTATACGGGGGCGCGGCCGTATGCGGAATTGCAGATTGCGAAGGGAGGGTATAGGCTGGGAGCTTATATCAATAATCTGGCGGCGGCTGCGTGACTGGGTGGTGAGGAACTAGAGATAAGAGGCTACGGATTAGAGGGTATGATTACGTGCACTGCGTCACGTCTTCTATGGAGCTAATTAGAACATGATCTATTTCAAGCTGTATTTGTTTTTTTCTATCTTTCTTGATATGTAATTCCACATGAGTCTATTACGCTGCAATTATTTGCTTGTTTTAATATCATGAGTTCTGTTACGTCTTTTGTGCCAGAGAAGATTCCCAAGTAAAATCGAGATGTCGACAGGATTTATGGTGATTAAAGTTGCAACGCTAGTGCTAGCACTTGCAGAAGTGGTACTCGAGGTAGGAGTCGCCAGTGAGGGCGCATCTGTTGGGTTTGGACCAGACAATGGCGAAGTTGGTGTAACGAATGCTGAGGCTTCTTGACTACGAGACGTTAATTCGCTTGTGCTCAGTCCAGTGAGATTGGAAGCTAACAACGACATTGATGGCGCTTTTGTGTTGGCTTTCGAGTGAAAAATTGGGTTTTGCTGATGTCGAGAATTATGGAAATTGATGGGCATAGGAGGGCGTAAAGAAGTCGTCAGTTGATTCTGGACATCTCAAAGCGGTAGCGCTAGTTTTGATGGGCTTGTCGCTAATAGATGGCGTGCATATAGTTTGTACACAATTCGGAGAGGGGAGAAATTCCGCCTACATTAATGTTGCATCTGCAAATTGTATTGAAAAATCATTGGACAAGTCCGTAGCATTCAATCATTCGTGCGCTGGAGGCAAGCAATCCTCTTCCTGTCTCTGAAATGAAACGTAATCTTGATGCAACCCTCTACTAACACTGAGATGCGTGAGACTGGAAGGTGCAAATACGCGTTCCGCGGCAGTAGATTTCATAACATATGCCAGCCAAAACAAAAGAGTGGCGTAGAGTGTTGAAACCGAATTGCCTGTCACCAGGTGACATGGTGAAGCTTGAGGATATCATTAGAGGGTAAGCTTCGAAGGTTATAGACGCCTCGATAGGCTCGCAAAAGATCTCGTAGGGCTCTATGATAGCTGAGTCTTGTCGCTGCTCCAGCCAAATGATGATGGCCCCGAGTATTTGGACTATTTGGGGGCTCCAAGCAAACTGGACGTCTGTTTCGTAAAGTCGAAGAAAGCGCGCCCTGGAGAAAGCGATTTCCGTGACCTAGTAGACACCCAGAGCCAGCTTACGACGCCCGATAGTGCAGCCAAGGTAGAAAAAAGGCTTTCGTCTGGCATTCGTCCTCTTCTGACCACTAGAGAAAAGCCTTGTGGCAAAAAGGATATCGCATAGCTCAGCCAACAGGCTTGTGCGATCGAATCAAGTTCATTCCAATTCATTATGATCAAAGTTCTTAGACAGGGTCATCAACGTATCGATCCCTAGCCTGACCATCACTGTCCGTTTCCACTGCTTGTCGCTCCTTTCCAAGCTTTACAACCCAGAGAGCAGAACCAGCCGCTGTAGTAAGCAAGAAGAGCATACTCAGGACCGGAATCAATTGTAGTAAAAGCGCGATCGTGCCAAACCACGTGTATTTGAGCTGCCTTTTCTTCACAAAATCTTTTCTTTCCCTCTTCGTGAAGTCCATTAGCTTGAAATATCTCCAGTGATGGAAGGGGCCAGCTCGGTAGCCAGTGATGATGAGAAACATGGGCACGCCAGCCACTGGTATCAGATTGAGGGGGAGGAGGATAATGAACTCAAGGATCTGGCGAAGGGAAAACGGTGAGTAGACAGCGGAGGTGGTCGGCTTGCCGAGTTGCTTGACCGGGTCCCTGCCATCTGGATTGAGTAAACGCGACGAAGTAATTAGGTCGCTGTAGCCTTCATTGATGAGGACAGCGTCAAAGACGTCGACAAGTGTTTCGTCCACGAAGAACGCTTCAAATAGCAGTGATACTATTGCTGCACCTTCCCCGAGCACGAGGAAGACGCCGTTCACCCACGCCAAGGGTCCGTGGAATATCAGGAGGAAGAGCACCTGTATGATTTAGCATCTTTGTAGATCAACAAGAGTTGCATCAAGTACCTGCGGAAGGTACGCCCATAGGAAGAGGTTTGTGAGGACGAAGAGGGATAAGAGAGCGCTAGGGAGAAGGCGGGCACGGAGGAGAGGCCATAGGAATGGGTGGGCCAAGAAATGGTAAATGCCCTACGCAACGAGGATTAGCAAGACTGTGGCCTCTATCTTTATGTAGAAGGTACCTTTAATGGATAGAGCCATGACGCTTGTGACACAGCCGTGGCCGGCGCAGTGACATAGCGCAGTGCAGAGCTACGTTTCTGTGAGTCTCTCGAGTCTGTGACCTCGTCGTAGGAAGGGGGTGCGTCTGAGGGAGCGGCCATGCTGTGCAAACTTGTCGCGGTGCTTGAAGGTAAGTTCTTGATCTTCGCGCTAAGCAACAAGATATGCTGGACGAGTGGAACGATCAACAGGTCAATGTATTATGCGCAGCGCGAGTCCTGAAAGATAGAGACAGAGGATACGGTATGCTTTCTATGATGGAGATTCCAGGCAGGCAGTGCCAGGCCGTACTCAGGAAGACTTTTGCCAAGACATATCGGATTTAAGCCTTCGGGTTTTACGGCCAGCAGTTCGAGCTCGAGCCGACATCGGGTGTGGGGCATTGTCGAGATATACTTTTCGATCGGCAGCACCACCAGCATTTGAGTGACAGAAAATTGGTGATATACACTCAAGGTCGCACCGATCTCCTCATCTACTCGGTAGCAATGTATCTCGGCTTGATCAAAGCTCTGGGTGCTCGAAGATACGTGATTGCGTTGGGGACGTTCACTGGAGAAAATACTTAAAGGTTGCACCTTACTCTTCTACTACAACTGCAAAAAAATCCTGCTAGAGACCGGCCACAAACTCACTGGCGACAGTCCTCTAAGCCAGCTCGAGAGCTCCTTGTATACAGTTACGCAGAATGCCCAGCAGTGCAGTTGACGAACATTCAGCTGTTGACGTCGAGAGAAATATACAAGACGGCGAAGGATCAAGCTCCAGCACGTCAGCTACATCATATCTCGATGCGCCCAAGCAAGAAGACCCCGGTGCAGATGCAGCGTCTGGTGATGATGAAGAGAAGAAGACCGACACCCACAATGGCTCTGGTGGTATCCTTGAGAAGGTCCTCTCCAAGGTACAATCGCGTTCTTCCTACATCGACCCCGGCCCTCCCCCAGACGGTGGCTTAGAAGCATGGACCCAAGCGATAATGGCACACCTTATTGTCTTCAATACCTGGGGCTACATCAACTCCTTTGGGGTGTTCCAAACGTTCTATGTCACTACATTGAACCATCCACCATCAGACATATCCTGGGTTGGTTCAGTCCAGATTTTTCTCCTCTTCTTTGTGGGAACTTTCTCTGGCCGAGCCACAGACTATGGTCTATTCAGAGTTACATTTCTCCTAGGATCGATTCTTCAATTAGTCGGTGTTTTTATGACTTCGCTGAGCACGAAGTATTGGCACTTGTTCCTGGCCCAGGGCATCTGCACGGGCCTAGGTAACGGTCTGGTATTCTGCCCAGCACTAGCCCTCCTCTCAACATATTTCAGCACAAAGCGTTCTCTGGCGATCGGCATAGGTGCCTCGGGTTCTGCAACCGGTGGCCTTGTCTTCCCGGTCATTGTACAACAGCTTCTGCCAAAGATAGGCTATCCATGGACAGTACGTGTGATAGGCTTCGTCATGCTCGCTATCATGCTTGTCACCTTGACATTCACAAAACCGCGCCTACCGCCGAGGAAGTCGGGAGCGTTGGTAGAATGGGGCGCTTTCAAGGAGCTACCTTACACGTTTTTTTCAATCGGCATGTTTCTCAATTTCTGGGGATTGTACTTCGCATTCTACTACATTGGATCGTTTGGACGAAACACCCTTGGCATCACTGAAACAGACAGTATCAATGATCTTCTCATCCTCAACGGCGTGGGACTCTTTGGGCGGCTTATCCCAGCTCATCTGGCTGACCGTTTTTTTGGCCCCTTGAACACCCTCATACCGTTCGCTTTTGTCTCTGGTCTCTTACTCTATTGCTGGGCGGCCGTGACATCCAAAGGCGGTCTTACCGGCTTCGCTGTCGTCTATGGTCTCTTTGCCGCTGGTATACAATCGCTGTTTCCAGCGACTCTGTCAAGTCTTACCACGGACTTGAAGAGGACTGGAGTGAGGATGGGTATGGTCTTCACTGTTGTCAGCTTTGCAGCTTTAACTGGGCCCCCGCTAGCTGGAGCCTTAATCCAAAAAGACAACGGAGGGTATCTGTATGCTCAGATGTTTTCGGGCAGTGTGCTCATGGGAGGTTGTGCCACATTACTTGCAGGTAGGGCAGCAAGCAAGGGTTGGAAGAAGGCAAGAGTATAAGATACCTCAAGAAGGTGGACATAAATGGAAGCAGGCAAGTGGCGTACGTTGATTGTGTATCCACGCTCTGACAGATTGATGCGCAAATCTTCCTTGGTATCTCAAAGGCCGACTAGTTTAGGACGTGACATAATGTGGCATGTGATTTGAGCGCCGTCTTACAGGACGCCATCCCTATGAGATTTCCAGATTTCGTGCCTCGTGATGAAACCAATATGAACAATGACATTCAATTCGCTAGATCAACAAGAATGGCTAATTTGATTTGAAGGCGGCAACAATTATGCGCTCGTCGATGCATTGTGCTTGGTACACGATCTGATTATTATGTACTACTCTACGTCACGTTACGGTAGATGAGTCATGATTGAACTCTCATAATATGAGAATTTGGCCCAAGAATAAACCATCACCATCAGACAAACAATCAGGTCACGGTTCGGCCACAAAGAGAAACCGACAACAATACTAAGCAAGCTCAAAGGCAGCTTCGGTCATGAACTTTGCCATTAGTATTATCGGTCTGTTGGATTGCGATACAATGGGCTTCTATATACGCCCTCGTATGGACTGCAAAGAATCGCGATCGTCAAATTGTTTGCCATCCAGACATAATCACGAATTCTTACAAGTTTCACATAACGAAAATGCTTCTCTTTCTCATCGCAACTTTTCTTTCCCTCACCACTGCTCATCCTACCCCCGAGAATCCTTCCGACCTGATCTCGACGACCACCGAGCTCTACGATGACCTCCATCCACGCCAATCCTTTGGAGGTACACCCGCGTACTTGGCCGCCCGTGAACTCTTCTCAGGCACACCAGCGGATTTGCATATCGAAGTCTTCCACGAACCGAATTGCCCGCCAGACAGTGACACCCACAAAGGGCAAGTATTCAATTCCGTCATCAACCATGTGAATAACGAAGCCTCACCATTGGAAATAGTTTCCTACTATCTCAACCGAGCCCTAAATCCAGAGGAGGTGCTCGACTTTAGCGCTAACATCAAACCCATTGTTGATTCTCCTCCACCTGCCGCCGCAATCGCTCATGCTGCACCGGCCCAATCGACTCAAATCTGTGGCGCTTCAAGCAATTCAATCGCCAATGCTATGGCGCAAGCTGGAGGCGCTGGTTGTGACGGCGGTACAACCAGTGGGACCAATGGGAAAATTGTGAAGAGAGACGCCAATTGCGGGACGTTTAAATGGTCTGCTACGCGTGATAAAATGACTAAGGGATGTCATGCAACGCCCGCGAGGTATGATGTAAGTCTACCACCTTTCACATAGGTCATTTTGTTTTTGCTAATCAGTCGCAGTGTATCAATGTGTGGCATCGTGGGTGACATGGGCCCTGCTTTCGTTGTAGGTGCTGTTTGCGTTGGGTTTTGAGACTTTTTATATTTTTTGTCTATCTTGGCGTACTCGGCGGGGTCATCTCCTTGCTTGTTTTGGTATTGCTTGATGATCTGCTCCTATTATCTCTTCAATTGATAGCATGATGCTCCTATCTACCCATTTTACTATGTATCCCCAAATAATGTGAAATCAATGCCTTACTCAAGACTTACAAGCTTGATCATTCAACAGCTTCTGGCTAATGTCACGGGTATGGAGCCACTAGAACGTGAAGATTACGCGCGCTTTGACTAGGTGTTCATAAAATCTGAATGCTTGGAGTAGGAAGCCTATGATTGGGTCGTCCTTTGTACGGTATTGTATTATAACGAGCTCTTGCCGCGGCTCTTCACTATCATCTTGGTGTGCTTTAAAAGCTCTGTTCGCGAGTATGTTGCCAAAGAATTTTGACAAAATGAGGTTGTCTTGAGCTGGAGTCTGGGCAGAATAAAGTCTGAGTACATTTACTTCCACCCAGAATCTGAAGATCGGGCGGAGTTGTAAGTAAAGGCTGTCACGCTGCAGGGCATCCCAGCTTTTCATCTCGATCACGCTAAGCGAGTGGCTTGGCTTGGTATCAGGTAAGGCTGTGACGATTCGAGTGCATGCCAAGAGCAAGGCTGGAGCTCGACTTCAGGCAGAGCGCATTTAAAGACAATGAAAGCATATAAGACAGGCCTCTAATTTCTGCCCTTGTGTCGTCTTGCCCCTTGTTCATCCTCCGCACAAGGTACAGAAATCAGAAAGCAAAAGAACGATGGCGCCGTATACTAAAAAGAGGATAGAAATTTGCGACCGAGAACGGCGGAGAGAGCGAATCCGTAGCTGCCGCTGTCTAAAGAGGCCAAGCTGGTGGTGAGTTCCCAGGCACCGACTATGAAGGTCGGCATCAGGTCGACAATTGTGAAAGAGGGCTTGTTTGCTGCGATGAACTCGGTCGTGGCGCGGTAGGCGAGACGTTTAAAGGCTAGATAGGCGTGGCCAGATTCGTTGAAAAGGCCTTGGAGGATGGGTTGGATGGGTTGGATGGTTTGTTCTGGGTTTATTAGGAGGGGGGATGGGGCGAGGGGAGGAGAGGGATGTAGGGTACCGCTGCAGACTTCATTTTCACTGTCGCCGAGGACGACGCCGACGGTTGAGGTAATAATTATGCGCTTTATGCTGGTGACTTTGCGCGCGAAGTCGAGAATACCGATTGTGCCTTGGACGGCTGGCTTGATTGTGTATTCGTCAAGACTCTCCGTCTCTTGGAGACTCTAATTAGCGGAGGTCTATGGATTTCATCTGGAATATTGATAAAGGTGCTTTCATACTTTGTATGGCATTGTTGATGCAACTTGGAGTACGTATGTCACTCCTTGTAGTGCTTGCAGAAAGGCGTCATCCTTGGTCATGTCTTGCATAACAACAACCTCGAGGTCGTTAGCAAAATTTGCGCCGTTGGGGCGGACTTATACTCCTTGATGGCGGACTCGCGGCGGACTGTGATACGCACACAGAAGCCAGCCTTGAGAGCATAGGCAACGCAGGCATAGCCAGTGCTGCCACTACCCCAGTAATCTGAACATGTGAGTTGAATGCCAAATATATTACGGAACCAAAAGCTCCTTAAAAGGGCGATGCTTTTGGCAGCCATGCTTGCCTGACGTGGAGATAGGATTGGGGAAAAGGTGCAATAAAATGGAAGAGTAGATGTTCAGGATACTTAGTAAAGAAGTTTACATGCTCAGAAAGGGCAACAGGTCTTTATAGAACATAGGATACATGAATTAGACGACTCGAGAGGTCTCGTTGCCTTATAATCACACCGTCGTTCACAAACCGACTTACAAAAATGCAACTTGGCAACGCGCAACGTACGCGTGCAATGATTGTAATCAGAGATCTTTGGACGTTACATACCCGTATTGAGAGATGGACGGCATTCTAATCAACGATGGGGTATGCTTCTTATTTGCCCCAAGTGGCTCCGGCATTGTGATCAGGTAGCTATTTGTGCAAGGCAGTATCATGGACTTAGTAAGTACAGGACCGCCATAACTAATGACGGTCAATGGTCTTATGGATCCAACATCGAGCATCTGCAATTCCGGCTAATAGCTCTAACTTGTACTGGCTTAGCGTCATGTATGCTCCATTGTGAAAAAGCTTCTGAATTGCTAAGTTATCCTAATCCGCGAAGCGCCACTGAGAGAGGATGAGAGAAGCATGTCAGCTCCAGTACTCCCTCTCCAGCCCTTAAAGCTCCCACCTGGGCCCACCACTCTCACTCCAGAACAAACATACTGGCGCACGTTCAAATCCCAGCTGCTAGTCCCGTCACCCTCGAACAACCCAATCACTCACATCTCGAATCCTCTGCCTTCTTCAAATGCGCTCGCTCAACCCTCGGACCACTTCGCTGTTACCACCGGGACCCGTGTACAGATCTTTTCCGTGCGCAATCGTAAGCTGGTCAAGACAATATCTCGCTTCGACGACATTGCACATGGCGCCGAGATCAGACGCGATGGCCGCGTCATGGTTGCTGGAGACGAGAGTGGTGCGATACAGGTCTTCGACATCGCCTCAAGAGCTATCTTGAAGACATGGAAAGAGCACAAGCAGCCAGTATGGGCCACGAAATTCTCGCCAATTGAACCAACAACGTTGATGAGCGCAAGTGATGATCGTACAATCAGATTATGGGATCTTCCGAGTCAAGACAGCACATCTACATTTGTTGGCCACCAAGACTACATAAGGAGTGCGGCTTTTATGCCAGGGCAGGCGTCGAGTCTACTGGTCTCAGGAGGCTACGATCAGACGGTGAGACTGTGGGATCCAAGGATACCGGCGAATGCGGTTATGACATTTAAACATTCTGCACCTGTTGAGGATGTCTTGCCAATGCCCTCTGGAACTACAATCCTGGCGGCTGCAGACAATCAGATTTCGGTGCTGGATTTGGTTGCAGCGAGACCGCTGCAACTATTGAAGAACCATCAAAAGACTGTGACATCTTTGTGTCTTGCCTCGAATAATACTAGACTCGTGAGTGGTGGACTGGACGGCCACCTCAAAGTCTTCGAGACTACGGCTTGGAATGTCGTCGCCGGATCCAAATACCCATCCCCAATCCTGTCGCTATGCGTCATCATTTCTGGAACAGTGCGAGACGATCGTCATCTGGCCGTTGGTCTGCAGAATGGCAATCTCTCGATCAAGACCAGGCTCTCTGGCCAACAAAAAGTGAAGGAAAGGGAAAGGCAGAAAGAGATGCAGGCACTGATCGAAGGCAACGTCGAGGAGCTCGACCGTAAGAAAGCCAGGAAAAGGCCAAAGGGATGGGAGAAGCGCTTTCGAGGACAAGACTTTACCGGCGAAGGCGCAGACGTTATCATCGAGGGTAGGACGAAAGGCAACTACAAGCCCAAAATATGGGAGACTCTACTACGAAAGGGCAAATACGCAGCTGCTCTCGACGAGGTGCTCGATACTCATGATCTGCCCAGTCAGGTGACTGTATTGACTGCTCTTCGCCATCGCTCAGCGACCCGCACTGCATTGTCTGGTCGAGATGATGTTTCTCTCCAGCCGATCTTCAAGTGGGTCTGCACGCATATCACCAACCCTCGCTATGTCAATCTCTGTGTCGATATCGGCATGCTCATCCTCGATCTGTACTCTGCGAACATGGGAGAATCTCCAGAGATTGACCGTCTTATGGCTCGACTACATCGAGGCGTCCGCATGGAAGTCGAAAGATCACAACAAGCGTGGCAGACCGAGGGGATGCTGGGAATGCTCGTCAACTCCGCTGGTTGAGCCCAGTAAAGAGCTCGCTCGCACTGCGTTATTGATTATTATTATAACAGACGGCGGGGCCATCCCGTTCAATAACGTTGCTGGCCTTCTCCACAAAGCTTCTATGCTATTAACACTACGCTCGAAGGTTCTACGGTCGCAAACATCTCATACATCTTGCCGCATTTGCTCCTTCCCTTCCACGATACTCCCCATTCGTTCGGTACCAATCGAGCTCCAAACCCCACAATGCCCCTTCACGACTTCACCTCAAAAGTCGTTCTCATCTCCGGAATCGGTTGCATAGGCGAGGGGTGGGGCAACGGCACAAAATTAGCAACCCTCTTCGCGCGTCAAGGCGCCCTAATCTTCGGTTTTAACATCAACCTAGATACCGCCGAACGCGCTGCTTCTCAAATCCGCGCCGAATCCCCATCACGAAATGTCACAGTCATGCACGGCGATGCCACTTCGTCAAAGAACGTCAAAGATTTCGTCAATGCTTGCATAGCGAAGCATGGGCGGATCAATATACTGGTCAACAACGTCGGCCGCTTGGTGGCCCTGCGAAAATGAGTGAGGAGGTATGGGATAGACAAACAGACATCAACCTCAAGAGCGTATATCTCTTCTGTGACCTTGTCTTACCCATAATGGAATCGCAGGCCACAGGCGGCTGCGTCGTCAATATCTCTTCAGTGGCAGGGCTACGGTATATTGGCAAGCCGGTAGTCGCCTACGCAGCCACTAAAGCTGCTGTAATCCAATTCACAAAAACGATTGCGGTGATTTATGCAAAGAGGAAGATACAACTGAATACTGTGGTGCTGGGGCTGATTGATACGCCATTGGTAAAGGTGCTTGCCGATTAGTATGCGAACGCGGATTACGAAGGCTTTAGTGCTAAGAGGGATGCTCAAGTGCCCACAGGAAAAAATGTGAGCGTGCTGCTTTTAAGCCGAAATCGAAAGAGCATCGCTGATCTTTCCATAGGGGTGATGCATGGGTTGTAGCTCAAGTCGCGCTGTGTTTAGCTAGTGATGAGGCGATGTATATCACTGGGCAGGAGATTATAGTTCATGGTAGGCTTATGACTCGATCGGTTAGATAGCTAATCAAGATTCAATAGATAAGAAGTGTGCTCAAACATTTGTCGTCTGGCTACGTGTGTATCATGACCCTATCTCGTTTTGAGAATATTGACGTACCTTGCCCCAAAATTTACACACGAAGTCCCAGATCTAAAGACAAGCAACTATATGCGTTTCTCTCAAAACGTAGATGCTGCAAATGCTCCCACGCCAATAGCTAATGCAAACAATCGTCAATCGTCAAGCCAACATCCTCCTCCCACCACCCCTTTCCCCATCTCAACCCCCAAACCCCCTCTTCAGTCCAACTCCCTATCCATCCTCTCCCTCCAAACACTCGCATACCTCCTCATCGCCCACACGACCGCACTACTCCCCGCCGCAATAACCCCCACCCCCGTAAAAAGCCAGCCATTCCCAATCACACTAATAAGCGGCTGCGCAACCACAGCGCCAATACACGAGAAAATGTTTCTAATAAAATTATTCAACGCAACCCCGTTACTAGCATTCTTCGGCATAAATTCCGTCAGCATAGTAGTCGCCATGGCAAAAATCAACATCGAGCCGATTCCGAAGAAAAAGTTTGCGATCAAAGGGGCAACCCAAAAGACGCCCTTTTCGGCTGTCCAGCCGTACCAGATTAGCGCTGCTGGATAGAGGAAGGCTGCGATCCACGCGTTTTCGCGCATGCGGTCTTCGGGGCGGTACATCAGCTCGCCGTGTTCGTCGTAGCGGTTGGCTCTTCGAGCCTCCCTGGCCATGATCTTGTCGGTCCATTTGCCGCCGAAAAGGGAGGCGAGGACGTAGCCGATCGAGTTGGGGATGTAGGTTAGGCCGACGATGGTAGTTGAGAAATTGTAGGGAGGAGCGGAGAAGGTGGTTTGGAGAGAGATGTTAAGTAGGTAGAGGCTGCCGAATGTTATGGAGGCGTAGTAGACTGTTATTAGGACGGCGGGGAAGCGGAGGTAGAGGATTATTTTGAGGGGGTCAAGGAAAATGCGTTTGGTTAGACGGATGTATTTCTGGGATTTGAGGTGGATCTCGCGGGCACGGGAGGTGGTACGGGTTAGGTTTGGGCGTTTGGGCTCGAGTCCGCTGTCGACATCTTGGATTGGAGACTTTTTGGCTTTGAGTGTCTAGGATACGGATTAGATCTGGACTCATAAGCTTACTAAATTCATCAGAACTTACTTCTGGCAATGCAAAGAACAAGAAGATGAGTACAGCACCTCCGTATATGGCAAGAAACCACTGCGTGCTCCTCCAGCCAAGCTTCTCGGCCAGAGCGCCTCCAATTATCGGTGCAAACAATGGGCCACATCTGGCGCATTTCGGAATCAGCATAATTCTTTCGACAAGAGTTTGGGGATTAAGACATGTCTCGGGAGTATTAGGGGTAAGAACCAACGATTCTACACCAGAACCATTGCCTTAAGACTCCAGAAAGGGCATCAGAAAGGGAAGAAAACTCCAGACAGTGCCTTACAATGGCCCAAGGTAGAAGATGCCCATCGCCTTCCCGCGCTCATGTACGTCCCAAATGTCCGCAATTGTACCGGCCCCGACTGCTTGCACGCTAGCTGCTGCTCCGCCACCGAGAACTCGCATAACTATCAGCATAGCAATATTGTCTGATATGGCGGCGAGGATGTTCCACAGCAGGAAGAGGGTGAAAGACGTGAGGTATATCGTACGACGGCCAAGGGTTTCTGAGAAGGACGACCACCAGAGGGGGAATATTGACATAGAGAGCATGTAGAAAGCTGATGAGAAGTTGGTGATTGTCGGCGAGATATGGAGATCTTCAGAAATTTGAAGGAGGGATGCTGTAGTCTGTCAGTAAGAGCTACGACAATAGCATCCGCGCTGGTATAAGGATAAGGGGCAGTTTGCGAGGGCTACAGAGCCGAAAATTCGCAGCACAAATTCCCTCTAGAGCAAGGTATCACCCTACCAGGGCTCAAGATAGATCGCGATTGCGCGTTCTTGGGCTCTTGAATAGGTGTGGATGGCGTGCGTCCTGCTCAATTGGAGGATATATTGTGCTTAAGGCGTGCACTAACGTCCAAGACTGCCACTTATTCTGATACCAAGCCTGCCATTGTAGGAATCCCGAAGACTTACGGAAGACGATGGCACTTCCCATAGGCGCTGCCACAGCTGCCAAAGCGATGACGAACGTGATCCACCATTTCGTCCTTCGAGGATAGTGCTTTGGCTCCTTGACTTCCGCAAGTAGAGTGAATCGTCCGAAGAGACCTCGACGTTTCGAGCGGGGGACCTTCTCTGGTGCAGGAGTCACTTCTTCCCTAACCACCGCTTCAACATCATGATTTTCCCTGACTCCAGGTCTTCTCTCAGGGTCAATTGAGGTTTGTGAGGTGTGCGGGCTCGGCTCATCATTGATTTTCTCTCCGAAGTCCGGCGGGACTCCTTTCTTGAGAGACTCACGGTCGAGTTCCTGAGCACCAACTCGAGCGGTATCTTTAACCATTGCTGTAGCTATTATCGAGAACGGCAGACTTCTGAGGAAGGGACGTAGTGAAAGGAACTCATGGTCTGTAGTAGGATAGCAGACGAAGACCTCTAAAGAAGTTGGTCAGTACTCGGCCGTTATTTGAGACTGACAGTAAGATCTACTCACCTTCCGATTACGGCGGTTGGTATTCGTACAAAGTACGAGAACGCGAGCTAGGCTCTCTACCACTCAAGGACCCAGTGTAAAGGAGATACAGCTGTACAGAACAAAGCCGACGCCGGCAATAAATTGAGGGGGCAATCATTGTTGAAAGCACCCTTGCGAAATGATGCTATCAATCGTTAGTTGGACCTGGTGGGTGAAGTCTGCGTGCCGAGCATCCGTCCTAGATTTTAGCCTCTACTTATGTTATCGCCAGGGAAGAGCGGAAGCGGGCCGCGTCGGTTGCGTCATGGATCAAGGGTCCAATGTTTAGAGGAGCATCGGATCCCCGCACCATCCGCATGTTTAATATTGAAGTGACTGATCCGCAAGGGCTGAGATAGGGGCAGAGTTGGACTTGGAGCTGGTAAGCGTGTATGAGCTCCGACAGGAACCACCAGTCACTTTGACACCGAATATTTCTATTGCTAGTTCAAATTTCGGCTGCATGTGAAGAGCAACGCTGGTTGTCAATCAACCCCAGGATTCTCGAGGGTACCATACTGTCGGGTTTTCTTTCGGTTTCTCTTCGTCGTTGTGAAGTTCGAGCATTCAGTAGCGCCATGACGCTACAGCAAGACAGAGCGCGGTTGATGTCGCACTTCGCTGGCGACACGTCCAAGCACCCAAATAAATGGTCAGATCTCTGGGACAAGGGCGACTTCCTCCCATGGGATCGTGGTGCATCAAATCCCGCTCTTGTAGATACCCTCGCGGATCGCCAAGACCTTTTGGGTACATGTTTCATAGAAGATTCATCTGGGAATAGGCGCAGAAAGCGAGCTCTGGTGCCAGGATGCGGAAAGGGGTACGATGTACTATTACTGGCGAGCTTTGGGTATGACGCTTTTGGCCTCGAAGTTAGCGAGACGGCTGTGAAGAGGTGCTATGAGGAGCAAGAGACCCATGGAGATTGGTATCATGTGCGAGATGAGAAAGCTGGTGTGGGAAAAGTGACATTCATGTTTGGCGACTTCTTCGGTACTGATTGGATGAAGAACGTCGAGGGCGATGGGAAAGTCGATTTGATCTATGACTATACGGTGAGAACGACCTCGTCCAGCCAAAACAGTTTCGCCCGTCTCGGTAGCTGACTGATTGATATAGTTTCTCTCTGCACTCCCACCCAGTTTCCGTCCCGACTGGGCCCTCCGTATGTCACAGCTCCTTGGTAGAGACGGTAATTTGATTTGCATCGAATTTCCTAGCGCGAAAGACCCTAAGATCGGTGGTCCACCATACGCTTTGCCGCCACCCGTGTATACAGAGCACCTCGCCCGTCCTGGCAAAGGACTTCCATATGACGACGACACAGGCCATGTCAAAGAAGGCGTCTCGGCTCCAAACAGCCCTGCAGCCTTGAAGCGGATTGCTCATTGGCAACCGGAGCGGACACATGCGATTGGCAAGGGTCCCGATGGTCAAGTAACGGACTGGGTGAGCGTGTGGCGGCATTAAGAACATTAGCCAGGAGCTTTTGACGCGTGACCCAGTATACAATCACGAAATCAATAATCAGCGATGGTCGCGTATCAGCCTAAATCAATTGGCTCCGCGCAAGGAGTTATAATGTTCACCAAGCCCAAAGCTGTGGCGGTAATATGCAAGCCAGATTTGCTCTGTCGTGGTGTCGCTGCCGCATTCAATCTTGTCAACCTTGCCGTTGCCATATAAGACATTGATGTCAACTTGATATGCCTTGGCCAGCGCCAGTATTTCGAGATGTCCACCCCACTCCCCGGTTTCCCTAATCATCCGCACGTATTGGTCTAAAGGCTCTTCAAGGAAGGGCGTAAAGTCATCCGCGTTTTGGAAAATATAAGCTGCTGCGACTAGCCTTGTGGTTTTGTAACCAGGGGTCGAAGATTCCTTATCGTTAGCATCCACCAGGAAGTCTAGTTCGATTCTCGGAGCCAAGCCCATGTCTGAGCTTTGCAACTGATCCGCGACTGCTGCATACAAGCAATGGCCGTCGGATCGGATTTCGCGCTCTTTGAGACCTCTCGATGTGTAAGCCTCGCGCATCGAATTTCGCTCCTGATCACGCAGGTTCGGCAGATCAGCCGCTTCCTTTTGCGCCTGCTCTGCTGCAGCCTGTTGTTCAGCAGTTCGCCTGGCTAAGCGTCCCTTTTGACGGTTTGGCTTTTTGGCTTGACCGTTAATTGCCGGGGTACTAGACATTGATAAAGCGCTCATCGATTTATTAATATCTTCGGACATTTCCTCGGTGTTTGGCTCTCCTGGAGTATCGACGTGTGGTCTCTCGTCGTCCTCAATTTCTGCGACATGCTCGCTGCTTAAAGCGGAGATCTCGGCTCCTTGTCTCTCCTTGAGCTGTTTTTCAAGTACCGTACAGTCATCGTTGACTCTTTTGCGTGTGTTCTTGGTAGCTGACTTCTTCTTTTGCGTCACCTTAGCCTGAAGGTCCCTCTGCTCCTGGCGGTGCCTCTTCTGCAAGTCATCCATCCTGGCAAGTGGACGGGATGCTAATGTCATGGAAAATGCTGGAAAGGGCGAAGTGCGAACAGAAAATGCTTGGCGTATATGCAGGTACAGGAAATATCGAGGGAAACTTTAGTCTACACTTGCAGAATTAGCCTATTCATGAAGCTGTGGAATCCTTTATTTTCCCCACCAAAGCCGTACCACCAGTACCAGCTCTACAAATAACGTTTCTAGTATATTAACCTTATATGAGTAGATAGCTTTACTCAAGGCGATTCTAACGCGGTAGAAATTAGATAGATTAAGAAATTATTCGTTGAGTTATAAGGCTTGGAATACGGTTGCTCGGTTTAGTAGGGATTAATTCCAGATTTCAACCCCTAATATCTTCGATTAGATTTATTCGATTGAGCTGACTCCTACGGCGTTAGGATTACCTTGAGCAGAGCTATCTACTCATATAAGGTTGATGTATTAGAAACATTATTTGTAGAGCTGGTACTGGTAGTACTACTGTGGCGGGGAAAATAAGAAATTAAAAAAATGCCAAGGATTCGACAGCTTCATGAATACGCTAAAAGCAAACGAGCCGAGGCGAGAGCGCGCCGCGCATGACTCTGATTTCAGTCAATGCTCCACCGCGGAATCATAAGGGCATCTATGTTCCTCGTACATGATCAATGCCTACCTAGAAATTGCTACGTTGTGTGTATGACCGTAAACAGCGCAATGTGTAGGTGCCGAGAGATTTTTGGGGCCAAAAACGTAGCCCGTACTTCCCCACAAATTGTAGCTCCCTTGGACCGGAGGCAAACCCAACTTCAGCCATACAAGATGGCCTAAATCCAGAGCCTATGTCCGTGACGTTCATAAACACGTGTGGCTCCTCCCACCCTGATCATGCCAGCTCTTTGTTCCCAAACGCATTCCTCCCATCTCCACCTAGCAACAGTCGTGGAAGCTATCTTCCACCAAAGCAATCCTGGCAGGCCAGAAGCCATTCTTGTATGCTGTACCAATGTCTTCCATAGATCACGAAGACCAGCTCTACCAAGCGGACGTTGCTGCAGTCAAGGAATGGTGGACAGATTCACGATGGAGATACACCAAAAGGCCGTTTACGGCTGAGCAAATCGTTGCTAAGAGGGGGAATCTCAAGATCGAATACCCAAGCAATGCTATGAGCAAGAAGCTGTGGAACATTTTAGAAGGCAGATTCAAGGTAGGTCGTAGACATGTTGGCAGTTTGGATACAATGCTCATGTTGAGGCACAGGATGCAGACACCAGTTATACCTACGGCTGCATGGACCCAACCATGCTTACGCAGATGGCCAAATACTTAGACACTGTCTACGTCTCCGGCTGGCAATGCTCCTCTACTGCTTCGTCGACAGACGAGCCATCTCCAGACCTGGCAGATTACCCAATGGTACGATAGCCGTAGCCATGAATTATATTCCTAAGGCTAATTCATGTACAGAACACCGTTCCAAACAAAGTCCAGCACCTCTTCATGGCCCAGCTATTTCACGACAGGAAGCAGAGGGAAGAGCGGATCACCACACCAAAGGCCAACCGTGGCAGCGTTGCCAATACCGACTTCCTACGACCTATGGTGGCAGATGCTGATACTGGACACGGAGGTCTCACAGCAATCCTCAAGCTGACAAAGCTCTTCATTGAGAAAGGTGCAGCGGGTATACACATCGAAGACCAGGCGCCAGGAACCAAGAAATGTGGTCACATGGCTGGCAAAGTGCTGGTGCCCATCAGCGAGCACATCAACCGCTTGGTAGCCATTAGAGCGCAGGCAGATATTATGGGAACTGACCTTCTGGCTGTTGCCCGAACAGACTCTGAAGCGGCCACTCTCATCACATCCACAATTGACCCCCGAGACCATGGATTCATCCTCGGCATGACAAACTCAGCGTTGCAGCCCCTGAACGACTTGATGGTAGCGGCTGAACAAGCTGGCAAATCTGGCGAACAGCTTCAAGCCATCGAGGACCAATGGACCGCTCAAGCAGGTCTCAAGCTCTTCCCCGAAGCAGTCGAAGACGCCATCAAAGCTGGCGTGCACGTTAACAAGGCTGCCCTGGTTCAGGAATTTCGAAAGTTGACCAAGGGCAAGAGCAATAGTGAATCTAGAGCCATCGCTAAAGGCCTCACAGGAGTCGATGTTCATTGGGACTGGGACTCGCCAAGGACACGAGAGGGCTACTACCGCTACCAAGGTGGCTGTCAGTGCGCTGTGAACCGTGCTATCGCGTTTGCTCCGTATGCGGATTTGATATGGATGGAGAGCGCGAAGCCGGACTTCAAGCAAGCTGAGGAGTTTGCCAACGGCGTTCATGCTGTTTGGCCTGAGCAGAAGTATGTAGCCCCTTCCCCCGATTTGCGGTCCGTTGCTAATGAATTTTCACAGACTTGCCTACAACCTTTCTCCCTCTTTCAATTGGAAAGCAGCCATGCCTCGCGACGAACAAGAGACCTATATCAAACGTCTCGCCAAGCTCGGATACTGCTGGCAGTTCATCACCCTCGCCGGCTTGCACACCACCGCTCTCATCAGCGACCAATTCTCAAAAGCGTTCGCTAAGCAGGGTATGCGTGCGTACGGAGAGCTTGTCCAGGAGCCCGAGATTGAAGGCAAGATAGATGTGGTCACGCACCAGAAATGGAGTGGAGCGAATCTGATTGATAATACGCTGAGGATGCTTACTGGGGGTGTGAGCTCGACGAGTGCGATGGGGAAAGGGGTCACGGAAGATCAATTCAAGTAGCTAACATTTGATTCCGAGATATTTATATGAGAACAAAGTAGCATTGGGTATTTGGTTTTCAGTGAGCCGAAAATTCTGGTCATAACATATCTTAATCGAATTACGAAATAGAAAACTCTGAATCTACTGTCCTTCCCAGCGACACCCGTTCACCTACACCCTGATGATAAAGCTGTGAGACTTTTAGATAGATATACAGTTCCTGTTTTCATCCCATAATCCAAATACAAAAAACAGAAATGGTGGCCTTTTACACCAGCTTTGAGCTGACATCGAACGGTCTTTATAAGGTTTCGCGCAGCTCTGACCTCCCGTCGTGCATTGACGAGTGGTGAAAGTAGGCTTTTGGAGCCTTACTGTAACTTAAAATCCTTCTAATTCCAGCCATCACCCACGCATCCTTGCACCATAGCCTTGACTATCGCACTGCAATGCCCGACGGTGAAATACCTAACCTCGTCATACAGATCTTGCTTCAAGCCCTTTAGCACATCGTCCCACGTAAGCCGCTAGCTTAAAGAATCGGATATAGAATGTAGAGCTGGCGACGTCTTTCCATGCGAAACATCGGCGCGGTTTGAGTTTGACAGACTAGTTCGTATCCATCTCCAACATTAAAGCTGATGGTTTTTAAGTTATGTTCAGTGATGGTTCTGTGAGCTTGTTGAATGGAGACCAGGTCAACATCGATTCCAACAAGATAGGTAGCCGTATTGGCGGCAGTACGTGCATTGTGCGATTTCAAGACGGATTCTGAACATCCAGAGATATAGAGATTTTCCTTCTGCGCCATGTAACAAAGAACTGTCACACAAATAATGAATGGAATGGTCTCGATAAAATTGTGATGATTTGGAAAATAGACAGTTCAACATTTCTCATAATCGTGCGGGCACTGAGCTGTACTCATAGATCGATTGTGGGGAGTGACATTGAGCCCCGTGAAAGCTGCTTGTGATTTCCACACTAGAATAGAATAGTCAGCCCTACCAATCTGCTGTGAATTTTGGGGCCACGACCGCCAAGCAAGCTTTAGCAGGTACCTTTCAAGCAATAGAGGCCATAGTAGCCTTCCGAGAGGACAACTGAGTGTTAGGCATGCGATTTCGTTCATACATAGTCTAATCACAGTCATTGCTCTAATAGCAGTCTTCTAGCTGCCTACTTCAAGAGCTCGCCCCAGGCCCACAGAGCCACGAGCCACATCCCTCGACCAGTTTGGAATTGGTCGACAGATCCTGAGGATATTGAAGGTTATTGAGCCAGGCCGGTCGCTCTCATGGCGACACCACAGCCAGGCCACCCTCAGCCCGGCCATGAGCAATACCAGCAAGAGAATTACGATGCGAATCAGCACGACGTTCCAGAGACCAAATCTCCCGCTCAAGGTGGCCCACCACAACAGTCAGCTAAGGATCGAAGGAAAAGACAATATGCTGGGCAGGCATACGACTTTGGAGGAGGTGCGAATTCAGCTCTAGGTGGGCAGCAACAAGGTGGTGGTCAATACTCAGGCCCGCCCGGTGGAGGCTATGGGCAGCAAGGGCAGCAGCCAGGACCCCAAGTGCCGGGGTATGGCTCAGGACCAGCTTCACCTACTCCGGTAGGAGGCCCTGGGTATGGCCAACAACCCTCGGCTGTTGGTGGCTACCAACCTCCCGAAACTGGCTATCCCGCCCAAGGTGGTCCTCCTTCGCATCATGGCAGTATGGCCGGGATCACCCAAGGTATGGGCAATATGGCCATGGGCGGTCAGCAGCAGCATCAAGCCCCACAGATGCAGGGACGACCACCAATGAACCAATTGTACCCGACAGATTTGTTGAACCAACCAGTGAACGTCCCTGAACTCGATCTTCCACCTCCACCAATCATTCTTCCACCCAACGTGAGTAATATAGGCTCGAATTTCCAGCAAGGTTTTCTAACAGAAACAGTCTAGCGTTACACCGTCTCCTGATGCGAACTGTGCACCAAAATACGTTCGTTCTACACTCAATGCAGTTCCAACTACACATTCGTTACTCAAGAAATCTCGATTACCCTTCGCTCTGGTAATCCAGCCATACACCTCGCTCCACGATCATGAAGATCCGGTACCAATAGTTCCCGATCAGGTCATTGCAAGATGTCGTCGTTGTCGTTCGTACATCAACCCCTACGTAACGTTTCTGGACCAAGGTCATCGATGGAGGTGTAATATGTGTAATCTCACGAACGAGGTACCGCAAGCTTTCGATTGGGATGCTGCCTCACAAAAGCAACTCGACAGATGGTCGAGACCTGAGCTTAACCACTCGGTCGTGGAATTTATCGCACCTCAAGAATACATGGTTCGCTCACCGCAACCGCTTATCTACTTGTTCCTTCTCGATGTCAGCTACAATTCTGTGACTAATGGCCTACTAGCCACGGCGGCTCGCTGTATCCTGGAAAGCTTGGATCGTATTCCCAATGCTGATCGAAGGACGAGGCTTGGATTCATGGCTGTAGACTCTAGCCTGCATTATTTCTCGATACCACGCGATGACAGTGAAAACGGCGAGCCCGGTATGATGGTCGTCAGTGATTTGGACGAGCCTTTCCTGCCAACGCCTGTTGATCTCCTGATCACGTTGACTGAATGCCGTGAGAACGTCGAAAACTTCCTAGGCAGGCTTCAAGAGATGTTTCAAAATACCCAAAATGCCGGATCTTGCATGGGATCTGCATTGCGAGCGGGCCACAAATTGATATCTGGTATTGGTGGGAAGCTCACTGTACTGACATCAACCCTGCCCAACCTAGGCGTTGGGAAGCTTGAGATGCGAGAGGACAAGAAACTCCTCGGCACGAGTAAAGAGAGCAGCCTTTTGCAGACATCAAACAGCTTCTATAAAAGCTTTGCTGTAGAGTGCTCTAAGAACCAGGTCTCCATCGACATGTTCCTTTTCTCTTCTCAATATTCGGACGTGGCATCGCTCAGTAACTTGCCACGGTACACGGGTGGTCAGACCTACTTCTACCCGGGATGGAATGCAGCGAGAAGCGAAGATGCGATCAAGTTCGCTAGAGAATTTTCTGACTACTTGTCATCAGAGATTGGTCTTGAGGCAGTACTTCGAGTTCGAGCGACGACTGGCCTACGAATGAGTACATTCTACGGCAACTTCTTCAACCGAAGCTCTGACCTTTGCGCTTTCCCTGCGTTCCCTCGAGACCAAGGCTACGTGGTCGAAGTTGCTATAGACGAGTCTTTGACGAAAGGTGTGGTATGTCTCCAAGCAGCTGTACTACACACGACGTGCAATGGCGAAAGAAGAATCAGAGTCATGACCCTTGCGTTACCGACAACCCAGTCTCTGGCCGACGTCTATGCTTCCGCAGATCAAGCCGCCATTACTACCACTTTCAGCCACAAAGCGGTCGAGCGCGCTCTTGGCAGCGGTCTAGAGCCTGCACGAGACGCTCTGAAAGCTAAACTTGTTGAACTCTTGCAGACCTATCGTAAAGAGCTCGCCGGAGGCAATATGGGTGGTGGAGGCTTGCAGTTTCCTACGAACCTAAGATGTCTGCCTGTTTTGTTCTTGGGCCTGTCGAAGAACATCGGACTCCGCCAATCTGCACAGATCCCGAGCGACATGCGCTCCGCCGCTCTCTGTCAGCTTTCCACTCTACCTTTACCGTTGCTCATTCAATTCATCTATCCCAAATTCTACTCACTTCACGACATGCCTGACAGTGCTGGTGTGCCTGACGAGAATACTGGCGATATTGTACTCCCACCGCCTATCAACCTCTCTTCCCAAAGCCTAGTACCTTACGGTCTTTACCTTATTGACGATGGCCAAACGCAATTCCTCTGGGTTGGCAAAGAAGCCGTGCCACAATTGGTGGAAGATGTCTTCGACGTCCCAGATCGGATGCAGCTCAAAGTAGGCAAGACGACATTGCCTGTATTGGAGAATGACTTCAATGAGCGAGTGAGGGCGGTAGTGGAGAAGAGTCGAGATCATAGGTCCAAGGGTTGCGGAAGCATTATCGTGCCTAGTCTGTATGTTGTAAGGGAAGACGGAGAACCAGGTATGAGGCTATGGGCTCAATCGATGTTGGTGGAGGATAGAGCAGACCAGGGCGTTGCTCTGACACAATGGATGGGAAATCTGAGGGACAAGGTATGACTTCCAGTCCACGAATGTGATTGAACTCCTGACTGACTGGGAGCAGATGAGCGAAGAGGGAGGTTTCTTGAGTTCCTTCTCGTGAAAAGCCACAACGTCTTGATATCCTATGTAGACGTCTGTGCTTCTGTAATCTTGGTGAAGGGTGCCGCTATCAGCACGACTATCTTCGAAATTGAGATGAGCTACGAGGCCAATCCCGGCATGCCTTACTTCATGTAGATAGAACATCACAAGCTGGTCATATGAAAATGCTTTTTGGCCCCAATGAATATATGGGAATATTAAGGTTGGCTAACGCTCGGAACCAGAAATCGAACAGCGGCTCAACGCCTTGAGCCTTGGCGAGAACAAGGCAAACCCGAGTACATACCTCGTGGCCCGACGAAGAGGCCCTTCGAGATCGAATTTTTTGTTGCGAAAGGCGTAGCCACCATTCAGTGATACTTACTTCAGGAATAGTAACTTAATCATGTGATAGTGAGTCAGCCTTGGGCGGCTAAGGGAAACACACCCCTGCATTCGCAGCTTCTCCGTTCTTGGACATTCCCCACCACTAGCGCCATGCGTAGACGCCTTGCTTCGTACCTGAGCATCAGCTATTCTCAAGCAAAAGCAACTCCTGAAAGGCTGCATCAAAGATAGAAATTGTTTCAGAGGATCCTGCTCGACTGCACCGCGCCATCTTCTCAGCCCTAGAGACGCAGGAGGTGTTGAAACGTGCGGCAGAGCTGATTGGTGGGGGTGACTACAAAGGATCATGTACGACCTTTCATTTTCAACCTTGAGCTGAACCGTGATTCAGAGGTAGTGCTGTGATGGACATCGCTGACTCCTGAGGCTTTGTAGTATTCCCCGAATATTACCGAGCCTACGGCCTTGAAGCTGCAACGTGCTGCGATCGAGAGACGACGATACTCCTGACGACGATCGTACAAGTGTCGAAGCCTTGTACGGTCTTGTGGAACCGACGAGAATAGGCTCAACATCTCCTCGGAAGACTGAAATAGTTGGGAACCTAATCTGTACGACGGCAGGTCATACCATAAGAATTAATAAACAGTTGGTAGAAAGAGCAAAGACATCTCGAGATAAAGTTACAACGCATTTCAACTTGGCAAAGGAACCTAGAGCTCGAAGCACACCTAATTCGAGTGCGAAGGCAGAAAGATCCATTACCGCAGTGTTGTGGCATACCGAAGGTGAGCAGATGCACCCACGGCATTCGAGGATGTTGCCCCACTTTTGCTCTTTCAAGAACCTTCGCTTTAGAACAAAGATACGCCTTTCTCTGGTTGTGTATTCTGTTCAAACACTTGCCCCGCTTGACTTGTTCAGAGATGTGAGACAAAGGAGCTCTGCGTTCATTCAAGACACCTCTGGCAACGGGTTTTATATGGGGCTAAGCCATGCCCCTTTCAACTTTCGATTTGGAATTAATGCCAGCGTGATCAAAACAACCCTGGCAGTCGAACCCAGCTGACGTGGAAGTATCAGAATATTAAGATTTAGAACTCGTCTCCCAACTCCAGCAACTCTCTCTTGTCACAACCGGGGAACCCGACAACATAGCGCAATTTGTTGGTACATCGTGCAGCTCTAGACCTCCGAGCACGTAGCTCGTCAAGGAGCACTTGAGAGTACGCAATGTCACGTCAACCAGCACCTCCACCAGGAGGTTCTCGCAAGATCTCGTTCAATGTCTCGGACCAGTACGATATTCAGGATGTTGTGGGAGAGGGCGCCTATGGCGTTGTCTGGTAAGTTCACTAACTCGCAAACGGGTCACTCATTGGAGTAGCCTGTGCTAATGTTGTGCAAGCTCTGCCCTCCACAAGCCTTCCGGCCAGAAGGTAGCCATCAAAAAGATCACGCCTTTCGACCATTCCATGTTTTGCCTTCGTACACTGCGAGAGATGAAGTTGCTGCGTTACTTTAGCCACGAGAACATTATCTCCATCCTCGACATCCAGAAGCCACGCAATTACGAGACCTTTTCAGAGGTCTATCTCATTCAGGTAAGTCCAGCCCACCACCAAAATACGAAGTCTTGGCACTGAAGCCGAACACTCCAGGAACTCATGGAAACCGACATGCACCGCGTCATCCGTACCCAAGATTTGTCAGACGATCACTGCCAGTATTTCATCTACCAGACTCTTCGCGCTCTGAAAGCCATGCACTCAGCCAACGTCCTGCACCGTGACCTGAAGCCATCTAACCTGCTCCTCAACGCCAACTGCGACCTCAAGGTCTGTGACTTTGGTCTTGCACGTTCTGCAGCCTCGACCGAAGACAATTCTGGCTTCATGACAGAATATGTTGCTACAAGATGGTACCGTGCTCCTGAGATCATGCTGACGTTCAAGGAGTACACCAAGGCTATTGATGTATGGAGTGTGGGATGCATCCTCGCTGAGATGTTGAACGGGAAGCCATTGTTCCCAGGCAAGGACTGTAAGTGACATTAATCTATCTAAACCTCCGCAACATATTATTGACCTGCTTAGACCACCACCAACTGACTCTAATCCTCGACGTCCTCGGCACCCCAACCATGGAAGACTACTACGGTATCAAGTCTCGTCGTGCACGGGAGTACATCCGCTCGCTACCATTCAAGAAGAAGATCCCGATGAAGGCCATGTTCCCTAAGACCTCTGACCTCGCCCTCGACCTTCTTGAGAAGCTCCTCGCCTTCAACCCCGTCAAGCGTATCACTGTCGAAGAAGCACTAAGGCATCCTTACCTTGAGCCGTACCATGACCCTGAGGATGAGCCAACCGCTGAGGCTATCCCTGAGGAGTTCTTTGATTTTGACAAGAACAAGGATACGCTCACAAAGGAGGAGTTGAAGCGTAAATATACCCATCTCAGATTTTGACAATATAGCTAATGTCATCGCAGAGTTGATCTTCGCCGAGATCATGAGATAGACTGTCAATTGGATCAATGGACAACGATGCGAGATGTGAGGTAACGATGCGACCTGAACAACGACAGCAGGCCTACTTCGTCGGCCGTGCCGACGAAGGGCCCTCTTCAATGTGATTTCCTTGCTATCCTCAAATCTTTATGTGCCTGGATAGAGGCGGGCGACTCCAAGCTGCATCCGCGAGCTTGTGTTGTGGCTTCTTCTTCCCTATTCAGCTCTTTCGATGCTGAAACTTCGAGTACTACACATGGGAAGCAATAAAAAGACAGAGGCAGCTAGGTAGCTGAGCATTGCAATGGAAAAACTGTTGAGATGAGAACTTCCTTTTCATATTGCGTTTTCTCTTATGAAGTTTTCGATGCCGTCTTTGATCCCTTGCGGACTTGGTTTTGAGGCTACAACGTCCGCTGCAAATCCAAACTCATTGTGCAAATACTCCCGAGTCGTTGGCCCAATACATGCCACAAACGTCTTCCGCTCTCCTATGTCCTTCTTTGCCTTTCCTGTACGATCATCTAACCACCCCAATCCTCTCAAAATGTCCTTTCCCGCCGTAGGCGAGAAGACTACAACCCACCTAACCGTATGCGACTTCGTCTGCCTAAGCACGGAAGAGAAGTGAAACTCAAACTCATCCAGCTCACTCGTCTGATACACCACCATCTCATCAACCTGCACCCTGCCCTCCCCCAATCTCTCATCCATAAGCATGCGCGGTATTACATCCCTTCTCGTCTCTCCCGTCAAAAACAGCACCGGTTTCATACCCCTCCCATCCTCACTCCTCTCTCTGTACCCCTCCCCACTAACCCCCAACATCAGCCCCGCAAGCACCTCCCCACTCCCCGCCACCTCCCCCCCATAGATTTTACACCGGGGCAACAACCTCTCCCGCACCCCCCTCAACGCCACCGCCGTCGCCGGACCCACGGTATACAACCTCACCCTTAGCTCCTTTAACTTCTCCACATGCTTTTGTATTGGTGGCGCATTCAACGCTGAACTGAATGCAGCTACGGCGCGCTGGGATGTGAAAATGAGGGCGCCGTATTGGAAGGGGATGGCGGTTGGGCGGTCGAGGTGTGCGAGGATCAGTTTTATGAGGGGGTCGGGGAGGAGGGTGTGTGTTAGGACGGGGATGAAGTGGGGCGTGTAGGTGTGGGGTGCGGTGGATTGGGGGGATGTGGTGATGGGAGAGGGGGTGGTGAGGTGGTGGGTGTAGGGGTCGGTGGTTGGGGAGGGGGAGGGGGATTTGAGGAGGAGGATTGGGGTGGGAGTGGGGTTGTTGGAGGGGACGGAGCTAGTTGCCATTGTGTGGACGAAAAGTTGTAGGAATGAATGAGAGCAGCTTTGTTGCAGAGAGCTGAGAGCATGATTTTTTGCGGAGAGAAGTGCCGAATTTTAGCCGGTGGGAGGACGGGCATGATTATCCAAATGGCAGCTCTACTCGTATCTTCCTTGTAGTAACAAACGAGGCATGGATAAATTCTTCACCGATGTCCAGAAACAGCAGAAGAAGCCTGCTACCGAGTCAGGAGACGGGAAGGACGCAGAGACACCGGCTAAAAAAACTATACCCAAGGGCGTAGTGCTGGGGAAAGATGGCAAACCGTACGTCTAACCGTGCTTCTCCCTATGACTCCACTCTCTCAAGATCAACGTGGACTGACACAATTATAGCTGCCGCTCCTGCACCTCCTTCGCCTCCTGGGCCACCATGACCAAAGCCCGAACTTCCGAATCTCCCTCTCAAACCACCGTATTACCACGGAGTAACGAACCCCCACCCAATTGCCCTCCCGACGTCGAAACCCTCGGCCGCTCCACCTGGACCTTTCTACATACGCTCTCCGCTTCCTACCCCTCCACTGCCACGCCCAGTCAGCGGTCAGAAATGACGCAGTTTCTGAATCTCTTTTCGAAATTATATCCGTGCTGGACTTGCGCGGAGGATTTTCGGGAATGGATGGGGAGGGAGGGGAATGCGGTTGAGGGGCATACCCAAGGGAGGGCCCGGTTGGGGAGGTGGATGTGTGAGGCGCATAATGAGGTTAATCGGAAGTTGGGGAAGGGGGAGTTTGATTGTGGGAGGTGGGAGGAGAGGTGGAGGACGGGGTGGAAGGATGGGTCATGCGACTAGAAATGAACGTGGGTCAAGATTTACACGAGCGACGGAAAAGATGGCGTCTTGTTTTGTAATGTACGATGGGCGGTTGCGTGGATAGACCGGAAGCATACGGTGTGGGCGTTTGTACAATATTTGCATTAGGGAACGGACTATCTACTCATTCTATTCCGCCTTTTTGTACATCAGATCTGTCCGCAAGGTGTACTTGAGACCCCCGAAAACGTCTGCTCCGGAGTGGAGAAGGTCTCGTTGCTGGAAGATCAGCACTCTGCCAATCTTCGGCTCCACGTCGAGTTGGCGTTTCATGTTCCATGAGTGGAAAGAGGTTGCGCCTCCTTTCACACCCTCGTTCAGATACAGGTGCAGCGTGTAGTATGATCTCTCCGTCTCGTCTGGAGTTGAGTAGCAACCGTCCATGTGGGCTGGTGTACGTTAGTGCTAAGAGACATACTTTTTGATCTTGGGGTGACTAACGCCTAAAGTATTGCCCTTCCCCATACTTGAGGAATCTCATCCGCTCATTACACCTGCTCATCTCCCAAACCTCCTTCCTCTTAGCAGGCCCATTACCCGTAATGCGCGGCACACCCATCAAAAAATGAATTTCAGGCACAAAATCCTTGACCCTATCCCATATCCTGGCAACCATCTCCCTACTGTCCCAAATGATACGACCGCAATCCCTCGCATCGGTCATCAGTTGCTGCATCCCGCCTCCGACATTGATCATGGCTTGCTCCCATTGGCCACCTGTGGTAATCTCGGCCTGTCTAATTAGAGATTCGCATTCTTGGGCTGTCAAGACGTTGTCGAGGATCGTTGCGTAGAGGCCTTCATTCTCTGGTAGCGAAGTTTCTTTCCATACGATGTCGCGCTTCGTGATCTTAGTTGGGTGGAGGAGAAAATCGTGGCGAGTAGCCCCGTCTATATTTTCCCACTTGTAGCCATCGTCGCCGGGGATTGGGATGGCGGCCGAGACACTCTCGCTGTTGGCAGCTGGCGGAGCTATTGTGACATCTAGCCAGGGGCTAGATTCGACGTTCCCATAGAGCGAATAGGATTTCATTGGGTTTGGATAGTGCAAAGTGATTGGAGCAAGCGGTGTGATTTATATTTGAGGTGATGGCTCACGTGACCGTTGCTGCCTGGTTGCTAGGGCGAGGCTGGCCTCGGATGAGCCACAAAGGATTCAGAACCAGATCGAGTCATTTTCCTTGTCATCTTAGCACACGTTGTTGCTGGAATGCCAATGACAAGTTTTCTTGGTTACGCTTTCCAGTTCACTCCTAGGTCCTTCGCGCACGTATCGGGCCTCTCAAGTCCTTTAACTCAATAGCGTCAGGCACCGGGGAACCCTTCTGGAGGATCTCTACCTGACCACGTTGCCGCATCTCCCAAAGGAGCTCTCGTACTTGAGGCATCAAGTCTCTCCAGTCGGATGCACCGAGGTCCTTCAACTGGCTGGCGGTTAATGCTCGTGGCACCTCCGAGGGACATATCGTTTTGGGATAGTCCCGCGAGGATAGCAGGCGATTGATAACGGGCATCAGAGTTTCCTCGTGTCCCGCAACGGCTTCTGCTTGTGCCATTGATGCTAAGTTCTCATTCTGGTCATGAGACTGATGCCCAAGGGTCTGTATTCTGTCGCCAAGTGGTCGTACGACAGCCTCTGAGTCAAGAGAGCGTATGGGGATGGGTCTTCGGCCGAAAATCCTCAAAGCTCCAAGCAACGGCCAATCTTGACTTCAATCACAGGCGATGAAAGCACGTCGATGGAGTACGATGCCCATGAAGATGAAGATTCGAGGGTGAAATTGCAGGCTTTACTTTAGGTGCTAGTCCCTAAAACCACAGGCTTGCAGTGGCCGGCTTCGGGCCGGCTTCATCAACGGGCTCACCCGGAGCTGCCCAAAACCAACAACTTCTCCAAGCACCTGACAGCTTCACTTTTGCTTTCCCAATCCTTTCTGGTCTTACAATCATGCGCTTTTCATTTTATTTACATGCAGAAAGAGTATAGGATTTTGGTCAATTTCTAAATCTCGTACCGATGATGGCATTAGTGGCATGCTGCCTGCTCGAATCAGGGGTGCAGGCGAGGGTTGGGCAGCAAGCGGCCGATGGGCCTTTAACGTGCAGCGAACCCCACGGGGACGAACAATGGACGAAAGTGAAGCACCATTCAGAGGAGTGGGAGTCATGCATATTGGCCAATGAGTCGAACTCCGGGTATCGCTTTGCCAGAGCTTGGCTAGGTCATCGTCCATGTGCCGGCGTCCTGTGGTTCGTGAAATTGTCTATTGACGTGGCTCCAATTGGCCCTTCCAGTCTTATCATAAGACGGATGATGCGAGGAGATGCAGGCTCAACACCCTCTCGCTGAGCAAGCGAAGGAGGTGGGTGATCCGCTCTGTCTCGTCAATACTAGGTGAGCGTCTACAGAAGGTCAAGACCTCCGTATGCTCTGCGCTGCTTTAGGGATTACGTAGAAGGGTCTAAGTTTACTTTGATTATCCCTCAGTCTTGTCACTTTTTTGGTGATAGTTCGTGCCACTTGACATTTTCAACCCCTCCATTTTCCTCTGAATACCCCGATTGGATGATTCAGTCTTTGATTATTGAGACCCGAAGGAGCGTTGCTCATATAAGATATTCGGACTTTGTTTCATCCCCACCATCGCTTTCGTAGCGTGTAAAGCAATTACAATGCCTCTACACAGTAGAGGTATGTACGCACAGCCTCAGGCATATGCCTGGCACACTATACATCATCCGCCAACGTACTCGACAACTCCGATGTTCGAGCCCCCGAGACCACCTGTGCTCGAAGTTCCAAAGGATCCGTTTGCTCCAGAGGAAGAGCCTGAGGACGAGGAGCTGGGAGACGAACCTGAGCCAGAACCCGAAGCACACGCCTCGGAAGACGCTCTACCTGCTGAGCCTGGTAAATATCCCCGAATGATCTATAGTTTATCCCGTTGTTGACGTTTACTTGGAAGAGACGATACCAGATGAGGGTGATGCCCCATCCGACGATCCTCTGCCCGAGGAGGGTGCCGAGGGTGGTGATGTTGTAGCCGATGATGCTCCACCGCCGGCAGAAGAAGCTCTACCCGCTGAACCTGGTAAATATCCCCAAATGATCTATAGATTATCCCATTATTGACATTTACTTGGAAGAGACGATACCAGATGAGGGTGGTGCCCCATCCGACGATCCTCTGCCCGAGGAGGGTGCTGAGGGTGCTGATGCTGTAGCTGATGATGCTCCCCCGCCGCCGGGCGAAGAAGCTAAAGACCCTCCTACAGCAGGTGAGCCGGCGCCTGAGGAGCCTGCACCCGCTGAGGCTGCAGAGGCTGATCCGGAACCACCTGCTGCTGAAGAGCCTTCCGCCGCTGAGCCAGCAGCAGAACCAGAAGCCGAGCCTGAGGCACCTGTTGCTGAAGCTGAAGCTCCTGCCGAAGAGAAGCCCAGAGAGAAGAAGTCGAAAAAATCAAAGTCATCAAAGCACTTGCCTAAAGACAAAGAGAAGACCGAGAAGGCTGAGAGGAAGGAGAAGGAGAAGGGTGAAAAAGCGGCTGCGACTAAAAAGAGGGAGAAGAAAGAAAAGGGAGAGAAAAAGAAGTCGAAGAAGACGTCAGCTGATCCACCAGCAGCAGAGCCTGCCGTCGAAGAGGTACCTCCTGCAGAGCCCGTTACCGAAGATCCCGCTACGCCAGCGGACACGTCTGCAGCAGCAGAAATTGCTGAAGTCAAGGCTGAAGACCCTGAACCCAAACCCGAAGACACGCCAGGCGAGGCTTCACCTGATCCTACAGAGCCTACGACCACTGAGCAAGCTCCAGCCGAAACACTAGCCGCCGATGAGCCTCCAGCTGAGGCTGCGCCCGCGGATACGTCTGCAGCAGGAGAAACTGCTGAAGCCAAGGCTGAAGACCCTGAACCCAAACCCGAAGACACGCCAGGCGAGGCTTCACCTGATCCTACAGAGCCTACGACCACTGAGCAAGCTCCAGCCGAAACACTAGCCGCCGATGAGCCTCCAGCTGAGGCTGCGCCCGCGGATACGTCTGCAGCAGGAGAAACTGCTGAAGCCAAGGCTGAAGACCCTGAACCCAAACCCGAAGATACGCCAGGCGAGGCTTCACCTGATCCTACAGAATCTACTACCACTGAGGAAGCTCCAGCCGAGACACCGGCCGCCGATGAGCCAGCGGCAGCAATCGAACGGCCAAAGGACGAAGTCCTAGCTGAGGAGCCTGCACCTGTGGTCGAAGAAGATCAAAAGCTATTAGAGGCCTCTGAGGACAAGGAAGCCCCAGCCGAGCCAGCTGTAGAAGCTGGTGATGAAGCTCCGAAAGAAGCTACCGAATCTGAAGCTCCACCTGAAGCTCCCGCCGCCGAACCGGAAGCTCATGCTGTCGAGCCTGAAGCCCCTGTTGCCGAACCGGAAGCTCATGCTGTCGAGCCTGAACCCCCTGTGGCCGAACCTGAAGCTCCCGCTGTCGAGCCTGAACCCCCTGTTGCCGAACCTGAACCCCCTGCTGCCGAACCGGGAGCTTATGCTGTCGAGCCTGAAGCCCCTATTGCCGAACCTGAAGCTCCCGCTGTCGAACCTGAAGCTCCCGCTGCCGAATCGAAAGCTCATGCTGTCGAGCCTGAAGCCCCTATTGCCGAACCTGAAGCTCCCGCTGTCGAGCCTGAAGCCCCTGTTGCCGAACCTGAAGCTCCCGCCGTCGAGCCTGAAGCCCCTGTTGCCGAACCCGAAGCTCCCGCTGTCGAACCGGAAGGCCATGCTGTCGAGCCTGAAGCCCCTAGTGCTGAGTCTGAAGCACCCGCTGCAGCAGAAGAACCCCCAAAAGCAGCTCCTCCGACCACTGACGACGTTATCGTTGAAGAGGCTGCAGGTGGAGCTGCTGTCCTTGACCCGCCACCATCGCCAACCTCGTCCAAACGCAATCGTAGAGTCATCGAGCGTGACCGCCGCCACAGCAAGTCCTCCTCAAAAGGTAGCGGAGAGATTCTCCGATTCGAACGTAAACGCCGAGAAAGCGGCTCAACCGCGAAATCTGAAGAAGTAGGCCAGTTGCTCAGTGGGGCCAAAGAGAAGAGGGTAAGTAAACGCCATTCTTCTTCGTCAAAGATGGCAGAAGGTAGCGTAGTGTCCGACCGTCCGAAGTCAGACAGGAGATCCAGCAGGAGGGAGTTGGTCTCAGAATCGAAACCGGAGCCGAAACCAGAGCCAAAGAAATCAGCCTTGCGGCCCAGACTGCTCGACATGCTCCCGCGCGCCGAAACCGAGACTAGCGTGTTCATTCGCGTCAATGGCGAGAAAGTGAGGACTCGGCCCAAAGATTCTCGCCGAGCTACCGAAGGAATTGCGCGTAAGGAGCGCCAGCAAAAAGTCGAGTCTTCTGATCGTAGGCCAAGTAAGGAATTGGACGATGATGAAGCCAGGAGAGAACGTCGTCGTAAGAGGAGAGAACTTGACGAAGCCGAAGCGGAGAGTAGGCGAGAGCTGCGCAAGAAGAGGAAAGAGTTGGAGGAAGCGCAGGAGGCAGCGAGAAGGGCGAAAGAAAGGAAGCGAGAACGAGAACGGGTCTATCGCAATGAGAGGGAACGAGATAGAGGAGGTATCAGACCCAGAGAAGGGGCAAGAGGTTTCTTTAGCAGAATCTTTGCTTGAGATGGAGCCTTGAGAGGATCGAGATTTGAGAGAGACTGTTCTTCATTTTTCCTTCCTTGCAGCTGAATGGATTCCAGTCCCTGCATGTTATGATATGTATACGGTACGTGTACGGCCTTATGTATTCCTATATAACCTCCTTGGTACGAGTAGATATCATCTTTCATTGACGACCAATATAGCCAAATCGTTTTCCTTATTCCCATTGCAAAAACCTTAGCAAGTCAGATATCAAGAGCATATTCCCACTTCAGTAAAAAGCTCCCGTTGGTTGGAATTCGCTGACTAATGAAGCCAGTGATAAATGAGAGGTTCAAGCCTTCCTTCCTTTTTCGCTACCATTCTTCTAACAATATAACCTACAGTCCCGTTGAACATAGCTCACGCCTATCATCCTGATAACCGACACGCAATATATTTCATAGCCATAATAAGTATTACGGCACATGACCCTCTTCTATAATACTATATCCATAGTCAGCCTGCCACAAACATTTCCAGTCCTCTCCAAAGCCCCAACCAGGCCCCGCACATCGACGAAAATAACGACTAATCCTTCGCGTTGACCAGTAAACGTGTTCGTCCAGCGACGTACACAGCAACCAAGCCCAGCCCACGCGAATTCGGTGAGGTTTCATTGAGATGAAAGACAATGGTAATCGTAGAAATAGATGATGGCCAGGTTTCGGAGAAGAGACTCAACAAGGCCATCGTTAAGCGGATTTCAAACCCGGGAGACGAAAGGAAGAGGTGTAGGAAAGAAAACGAGGGTGCAGAAGTGTGGTGGTGGGTGGTAAGGAATGAGATGTTTCGGTCAAAGAAATATTGAGTCACTTCAGGTCGCGGGCGCCAGGTTGCAGTACTGTGGTGCTCCTATTGTGGCTTCAAGCCGAAGACGTAAATCGTGAATGCAGACAAGTATCGAATTTGACAAAATTTCAGATAGGTGGCATGGAGAACTCCCAGTAGGAAGCCTCGGTTCTCCGCGAGGGTACCATCGCGCACTCTCGTCTCTATTGAAATTGTACTATCACGCGTAAAGCCTGTACTCTTCCCATGAACTTGCGTGCGTAGCGGGTAGCTAGTCCGCGGCATTCGAATGGGCTTTCTCCTTTGTAGCGACGGTCGAAGCTGACAAAGACGTGGAGTCAAGGTCTAAGAGACGCTTGATCGCTGTCGATTTGAGCAGAGGCCTGGGGTGCTTGTTCGCCATGAGGAGAGAGAGCTCGCCGATCTTCCCTGCCTGCGAGTAGAAAGGAGAGAACAGGGCTCGAGTTTAGGGTCTTGGCCTAAAATGCTTGGACTCTATTTCTTCTCCCTCAGGGGGTCATAATTTGATTGTCCTTGGTACAGACCATCTCATTCGCATACGCCCGATACCGATCTAACAAATCCGTATCATACATCTCATGCTGACTGCGAAAGCTGAAATGCGCGGCGATAGCATGCGTGTTAATCAGCAGCGGCCTCCTCAACTTCGTATTGACACCCACACTCAACTCCAGCTCATCATCAGGCGTATTAAAGGGTAGATTATCAAGCACGTCCTTTCCCCAGATCGCCATAAAGTTGATGTTCATGCGTCCATACGCCATATTCCATATCCCTTCGCGCTCTTGGTCGAGACCGTGCCCGTAGTGATAAAGTCTCAGGTTGTCTTCTTCGAGGTTCTCGAGGAATGAGTAATGCGCTTGTGCACCTAGTGACCAGCTTCCCCAATCTGGCCCGTCAGGGTCATAACTCGACTCCGACATCGGCGTCCTCCAGAGGTTCTTCTCATCATCTGGCAGCGGCAGCCATCTATGTCCCTTGAATGGTGGCGCTCCAGGCGTTTCTGGATCTAACACGCCTCCATCGTCGGGTTTGGCTCCATTGGCGCCTGCGACTGGGAAAGTCATACTTTCCCCTTGCCATTGCGGCAGGGCTGATGCTCGCCATGCCTTAGGGCCTTTGGATTCGGGGTTTGGGTCTTTCGGCGCTTCTAGCTCGGGGAGGTAGGAGTGGATGGCGCCGAAGCGGTAGTGTAGCCAACCTGTTTCGGGGCTGTTAACCAGGTTGGCGACGACGTTGAGGGAGTGCGGGTGGTGGATTTTGGTGTACACTATGTTCGGGATGGCTTCGTCATTGAAGTAGACCTGTAGGCATGGTATCAGCTCCGAAAGATGCCCTTGCTTGAATAACGAGGGTTGTAAGATCCGAAAAGGGGAGAACACGGACTCCCGCTGGCGGTGTTCCGAGCGCATTTGACAACGTAGTCTCAGACAGAAGGGATGAGATACTCACAATATCATCATCAATCTTAATATACATATGCTCTCTCTCCACCGCATTTCCCCATACCTCGTTATACCCCAAACTCGGTATAATAATTTTCTTGTACAGTTCACTCGTCTTTACCAGCTCATCCAAGTACTTGATATCATCCTCCTTGTCCGTGTTGACCACAAAATGCACCTCATCCAACCATCCCCCACTCGTCACAAGGTTCTTCTTAAGATAGCAATCCAGAATCGCAACCACAGAAGGCCGCCCAAAGAATATCAACCCAATTATCTTAAACTCTTCCGGCTTCTTCCATTGCTTCATTGCTCCCTTCCCACCTGGCTGTCCTACAGGCGGCGGTCCTCCCTCTTCAGGCGGTGGTGGTGGAGGAGGCGCATTGTGGATCTTGGGTACCTTAAATCCCTTTCCCCTATTCAACCAAATTCCAAGAAGCAGGAATCCAACAATCACAGCGGCCACGATGATCCATCTCCTTCGCAGCCAGCCCGGCGCTGAGCTCAATGTCTTACGTCCTCCGCTGCTGGGGCGCCGTGCATACTCGTCGGAATTTGGATAACCGTTCTCTGATGAGGGGTTTGCGGACTCGAGGTCATCGAGATCGAAAGTTTCTGGTTCTAGCAGAGCTTGTTGTTCAATGCTAGCTTTTGACATGCCGCGTCAGAGGCCACGTATCCAACATGTAAGGAAGGTTCTGCTTGCGTACGGGAGGTTCCGCTGTCAAGGATAAGAATGATAGAGGCAGTCGTGGCCGGAGGGGATAGATGAGAGAATGTCAAAATAATGCCACTGTACGCAAGAACGCCGAAGAAAGTAGAAACGCAAAAATAAAAACAGCTGAACCGTATGTACTTGATGAGCGGAATCGTTCAGGAGCGGCGCAAATCAGCAGCAAAGCTTGGCAGGGCTGCGGGCTTGGCATCAAATTGTGAAAACACAGTGATTGATCACAGTAAGTCTATAGATGCACTCTGGGTCTGTAAATCACACTGGGACCTCAGCCAGCCACATTCTCCGCAACCCTCTCTCCTTGTTTCCCAAGTTTCCCCTCCTGCCTTTCCCCTCTTCCCTCCCTCACAGCAAACATCTTCGCAATAGCCTCCACAGTCGTATTCCCTCCACTCAAGATGATCCCTACATCCCAGCCCTCCTCTCCTCCCTCTCGCTCGACTAGCCGCCGAAATTCCTCGTCACAAAGCGCCACCGCCAATCCCACAACAGCACTCGGCTCCACAAATACCTTCATCCTTTCAAGCACCAGCCTCATAGCACTCAAGATCTGCTCCTCAGTAACCGCAAAAATGCCCCGTACTTTGGTCTTGTCACTGATGATTGTCCAGGGAATCTCGCCAACTGGGGTACGGAGGCCGTCTGCGATTGTGAGGGTGGAGACTTTCGGGATGCGTTCATTTGCGGCGAGGCCGCGACGGGCATCGTCGGCACCTTCGAATGAGGGCTCGGCACCGAAGACGAGGGTACCAGTGCGGTGAAGAGCGGTGGCGATGCCGGAAAGCATACCGCCGCCGCCTATTGGGGCGATGACTGCATCGAGATGGCCTAGTGTTAGGGGTGACGACGTGTGGCCATTCGTCAAGCCATCTGTGTGTCCATTGATACCATTGGAATTGCGACAGTGCACGCTCACAGACGCAGTGGTGCTAATCATCTCTTTCACCTGGTCCTCTAGCTCCAAAGCCATCGTGCCTTGCCCTAGTATGATATCTGGGTGGTCGTATGGTGGGACGAGGACCGCGCCAGTCTCCTTGATCACATCTTCCACCACTGCTTCCCGCTCGTCGGATGTGCTACCACTGAAGACTACTTTTGCTCCATATCCTTGGGTTGCTGCAATTTTCGAGGGCGTAGAAATTGTGGGCATGACAATGTGCGCGGGTATGCCATATGTGCGGGCCGCGAAAGCAAGTGCTTGTGCATGGTTGCCTGGGAGGTGAAAGCCACATTAGCCGAACTGAACAATCCTGTGCTGTGAGATGGGGGAGCGGTCTCGCACCAGAGCTATGCGTCACCACGCCCCTCGACAGTTCTTCACCACTTAGCCTGGAAAGAGCATGGAAAGCGCCTCGTATCTTGAAGGCGCCAATACGCTGGTAGTTCTCGCATTTGAAGAAGAAGTTGATCTTTGGTTTCGCTGGTGTTTGCCCCTCGAATGGAGTGCCAATGAGGGCTTCTGGTGTCTGAGGGGTGGATGCCAGGTTGGAGAGGGTGGTCGATGTTAGGACAGGGCTGCGATGTATGTCTTTCTTGATACGCTCGTGGGCGGATTGGACAGAGGATCGCGTTAGCGAGAGGGTTTTCGAGGTGTCTGCCATTGTGATCGGATGTCCGGGCGAACGTTTCTTTCTAGGCTGGGTCAGTCTTCGAGCGCATAAAACTTTTGCCAGCAATTTCTATCATCAATGGCGCGTGTGATCACAAGTCAAGTAAGATGATAGATTTAAATGCTCTAGCATTTTCCCAGTTCGAGTAGCTGGTAATGCGCCGATCTTCGGATGTCCTCCCGCCAAAGTCACTTTTCCCGGTCACGCAGAATTGACTTTTTGGTATCATACAAGATGCGCCAAACTGTTCTATCGAGTAATTGGTGCGTGGCAGCGCATAGCCTATATCTGACTCTCTGGGCGAAGACCCCTGCAGCAAGATTAGTATGCCTGCAGAGATTCAATTGTGAGTGACTTACCTGACAGCCTTCCCAGCGCGCCATATCTCCAAGTCCCTGATCTCCTTCATCTCCTGCTCGTATTTCTCTCTATAGTCAGGCTGGGAGTTGAAATCCAGTGATCGCTGCGTCTCCTTGCCCGTCTTGACGCTGTCGTACAAATCATTGAAGACAGGCTTCAATGTATCCTTGAATCTGCCGCTCCAGTCGATAGCACCGCGTCTTGCAGTAGTCGAGCAGGCTGCGTACATCCAGTCCATACCATTGGCTCCAATCAGGGGGTACAAACTCTGTGTAGCCTCCTCGACAGTCTCGTTGAAGGCCTCGCTTGGGCTGTGGCCGCGCTCGCGTAGAACCTCATATTGAGCGAGGAACATGCCGTGGATACCGCCCATCAAGCAGCCTCGCTCGCCGTAGAGATCCGAGTAGACCTCCTTCTGAAATGTGGTCTTGTAGAGGTATCCACTGCCGACAGCAACGCCGAGAGCAATGGCCTTTTCTTCAGCTTTGCCAGTCACGTCTTGGAAGACGGCCACGGAAGAGTTGATACCACGGCCTTCGCGGAAGAGTGTGCGGACTGTTCGTCCAGATCCTTTAGGAGCAACGAGGATGACGTCGATGTCTGTTGGTACATCGACTTTGGTCAGATCCTTGAAGACAGGAGAGAAGCCGTGAGAGAAGTAGAGAGTCTGTAGCATGATTAGCTCGATCGCACAATGCGGCTGCAGCGTGATGACACACCTTGCCCTTAGTCAGTTGAGGCTTGATCGCAGGCCAGGTCTCGCTCTGTGCGGCATCACTGAGTAGGTTCATGATGATTGTACCTTTTAATATGGCCTCGTCAACGTCGAAGAGATTGGTCCCTGGTACCCATCCGTCCTGTTGGGCGTCCTTCCATGAAGCACCGTTCTTCCGGACACCAATGATAACGTTCAAGCCATTGTCACGGAGATTAAGTCCTTGTCCGTGTCCTTGCGAGCCGTAACCGATGAGGGCAAGGGTGTCATTCTTGAAGTATTCCTGTTACGCAATCAGACTCTATGCATAATAAGGTAGGGTTCGTAGCATGCAGCATAAACAATTCTGCTGCAATCTACGTACCAGTAATTTTTCCCTAGGCCAGTCCTCGCGCTCTGAAAATTTGAGTCAGCCTTCACCAAAAGAGCAATCGACGGTGCAAAATCACCGTAGACAGTCTCTGTCGTTCCAGCAAAATCAACCTGCTTGATACCCCGCGTCTGCTGTAGGACAGCGGTGACAGCGGGTTTCGAAGGTGCAGCAAGGCCTGCTCTCGCATATATCGAGGCAGAGTTGATCGTTCGGCGCTGGGTGGCTGGCAAGGCCAATTGGCGAGCGAGGGGTGACCTCAGGGCGCGACTGAAGCTGCGCGAGGCCATGGTTGCTAGAGGGAGTGTATTTGTAGTAGACTAGACCTCGATGTTGCTGGTTGAAGGTGTTTGTGCTTCTGGGTGACTCTTGAGTGAAGCTGCCGGTCTCCAAAAATATTTCTCCACTAGCGCCAGCGAAATCGGCCTTACAACAGTGTTCAGAATTGTAGTTCATTAAGTTCACTATACAGAACACGAATTCCATTGTGTGTGATGGAAGGCGAGTCTATTTGGTCATTCAGATGGTTATCATATGTAGCGAGTGTAAGTTTTTTCGAATCATAAATCTAGGTATTAAAGAGTGTAGGTGTATTTTGAGAAATTCTTTCTCAAAATCGTTCCGTCTCCGGGATGTCCCCAAGCCATCTCTAATGCAAGTGGTTGCCCACCTTCTCTTTAGCGAGCGTCTCTGCACAAAGGTACATCCCCAGAAGAATTGTCAATACCCCGTCGAGCCAGAAATGCCCATCAATCACCAAATAATTCCCCTGGATAACACCATGCGCCAAACCGTGAAGAGAATTCAAAGGGAAAATCATAAAGGGGGTATTTGAATCCAAGCAAAAAGCACCAAGCAAGCAAAACGAGAGTCAACATACTCAATGATAAAACCAGTATGTCGCCGCATACTCCACATAAATCGGGTAAGCGACGCTTCCATTGCAAGTTGGTGGCTGTTTACCTCCAGAAGTGTCGACTCGGAAAACCTCATTCAAGCCTTGGCTACCTCCCGCATCGGTCAACGCCAGCCAATCTACAGCGCCATAAGCTTGACCTGTCTGCCCGGCACAAGCGCCTGCCGGCGCAGGTATTTGGCCAATCTTCTTCGCCACAAGGAAGCCCGTGCCACTACTCGTAAGATCGAAAGTTGGTTGACCACCACTGTTGAAATAGTGGTGTCCAAGTACTGTAATGCCATAGCGCTTGGCAACTGAAGCTATGTCTGAGCCATTGACTTGGACAATTTTCTCAACAATTTGTTCAAGGGCTCTCATGCCCTTTTGGACGGAAAATTTCAGAATGTCTGGGCTTGCGTCATAGAGAATGGCATTGGCGCCGATAAAGACGGGTACAGGACTGGGTGTTGAAGAGGAGGCAGCGGCGCAATTGTAATTCTGGGTCCCACGGCCAACGCCGATAGCTTTCAGGGTGCCGGATGGAGAGGGGAGCGAGGTGCTGCTGTCTGACAGAGGCACTGAGAAGTCCTGGAGGGTGGTTGGCGAGCCTCGACGTGTGATTTCCGGGGCATTGTGTGAGGCTGGCAGAGCTTCACAGCTAAAGAAGGACAGAAGGAGTATTGTCAACGTGAAGAGGATGTATGGTCGTGAAGTAGACATTTTGATGTGTGGTAGATTTAATGGAATGGATGCCGGAGAAGAAGAGTGCCTAGCTGGAAGGGGAAAAACCGAATAAGTATTGTTTTACGCAGGTACTCGGTTGTGAATCTGGACCCTTTTGCCTTTTAAATGAAGGCCTAGACGGACGTTTCACCCTTTATGTTCCCTGTATGTATGGACGGAAAGGATCCTTCAAAGCCCTGGAGTAGAGGCAAAGAACCCGACGAGGATGAAAAGCGAGTACATGCGTGGACGAAGCATTGAATATGTACTTTCCCAAAGGTACCTACATAATCGCGAGTCCAGCCTCTCCAACAGCAAGCGCCTGCAATCAATGGTGCATAGACCCCAGTTTGCCATGCAGTGGGGGCTGCATATGCCCCGCTTTGGCAGCTAAACTCAAGCTATTTTTGCATGTTGGAGCTCTTCTTCCCATGCTCAATGTGGAAGGCAGCAAGCCCAAAGAATCATCTTTGCATGAAGGGCTCGATCCGCTCCATTGACTTCGGGCTAAGGGGAGATGGGTGCTCGCGCGTATGTATGCAAGATCATAAGATGGAAGTCTTCGGAAAGGGTGTTCGGCGCTTAGAGAAGGATGTTGTATGGCCTCGCTTACCCACGCCAAGGCAAAACGGAAATAGTCATGCCCAAAATACTTTATGCAAAATACAACCATCTCGGAAGCAGGATTCGTTCCAAAAGAGTCCGGCTAAGTTGGTATAGGTGGGATCCTAGAGTAAGATTTTGGTGGCAGTACCGACGCATTTTCTTGAACTTGGATCTTCGACGGCACTTGACACTTTCCTTGAACGCTTGTACCATTTCCTACAATCTTGGTTTCTCGAGGTATACTAAGAGCGAAGGCAATTCGGTTATCCCCAACTCCTCGCTACCAGCTATGCTTCGTCAACCAGGTAAATTCCACGACTTCAGGATCACGAGACCGCCGGCATGATCCATGCGAGACACCTAGTCTTCCTCACTCGAATCCTGCCCCTGACGCCAAGCGCGTTTCCATGGAGAAGCTCCAGGATCCTGGCCCCAGGTTCTTTGACTGTCTTCCTGCATCCCTTCCAGAACTTGGCCAAGTCCGCCATGCCGTAGTCGCCATAGCACTACATTCATACCATCCTTACTTTTGGCGAGAGCTTCCCTTGTCCTTCTCAAGCCAATCATCTCGATGGTGCGCTGTAATGAGCTCGTGGACCAAGACGAGAAGAAACCCTTTCTTGCTGGCAGCTCTTCCTCTAAACTCAATGGCGGCGTAGGGGCTGATGTAGCTACTTCGCTTTTCCGTTTCGTGGCCTTCGCCTGTCCGAATCGAGAAAGGAGGGTCGTTGTCGTCGTCACCTCTGTCCCTTCATTCTTGGTAGCCTCCACTAAACCGCTTGTCGAGGTTTCCGGCGTGGTGGCTCCAGCAGAGAGCCGCTGGTAGACTTGCTTTTCAATTACACTCAATATGCCGGTCCACTCCAGGTTCTTCGTCTCCGTTTTCATCCACCCCTCCCTAACGTCAACTATGCTCTTCTCCAAAATATAGCTCTGCCCACCATCACCACCAGCACCCAATATCCCTTTTGGCAACAGCTTCAGCACCGTTGAAGGTATTTTGGATCGCTTGAGATGTAGTCGTGTGGTATTGAGTCGTTGGGTCGCTGGGTCATAGTGACGGTCAATGACATCGGTAGAGAGCACGTGAGTCGCGTAAGGGTTGGGGTAGCGGAGGAAGTAGGCAAGGCTCACGGCCGGGAAGGGGTAGTCATAGTTGAAAGAGCTTTCGTAGAATTTGACCATGGTCTATGATGACACCTGATGAAGGGGCCATAGGTTGTTGATAATTAATAAGCCTTCCTTCTTTGGATGATGCGGCAAATGTGGTTTAGAGCCCGCAGCCGAGCGGGGAGTCGGCATTTGTAGACGCCGATGTCACTCACTTTCGACATTTCTTTGGATAATTTACCCTTCGTATTCCTCGTAGTAATTCCGTACAGCACATCCTTTACGTTCAAAACCTGGGTATATTACTTTTCTACTTGAACCGCGGCAACACCCACCACCCGTCTTTGCGGTACCATCTTACATTACCTTACCTTTCCACAATACCCCATTCTAGGGTACCTTACCTTCTCAATTACCTTCACAATGGCAGTGCCTCCTGATGTATCCAACCTATCCCTGGCACAGGACCAAATTGTGACACCATTCGATGTATCTGGCGGTGTTGATGAACATGGGAAAGCAGTTGCCATTGACTACAATAAACTCATTGACAAGTTCGGATCTCGAAGAATCGACGAAAAGCTACTTCAGAGATTTGAAAGATTGACTGGAAACCCACCCCACCGGCTCCTGCGTCGAGGTATCGTATTCAGCCATCGGGATTTAGACAGTTTATTAGACAAGTATGAGAAAGGCATGCCATTCTATCTATACACAGGAAGGGGTCCAAGCAGTGACAGTATGCACTTGGGGCATGCAATGCCGTTCCAATTTACCAAGTATGCAGGCCACAACCCTCTACTATGTCATTGCGAGCCACTGACACCTGTTAGATACCTTCAAGACGCCTTCGATGTACCCCTCATCATCATGCTTACTGACGACGAAAAGTTCCTGCATACGAAGCCTGAGAAGAAGCTATCGCTAAAGGACTGTCGGAAATTCGCCGTTCAGAACGCCATGGACATTATGGCTATCGGCTTTGATGTCAAAAAGACCTTCATCTTTGCGGATACAGAGTTTATATACGGAGGCCACGGGTCTGCGTTCGCCCACAACATATTAGAGCTGGCCAAGCGGACGACCATCAATCAAATCAAGGGCACGTTTGGATTCAACGACAGCAACAATATTGGGGAATTTCACTTCCCCGCTATCCAATCGGCAACCGCGTTTGCATCCTCTTTCCCCTTCATCTTCGGCTCGGACCCAAAAAAGGTCAACAAATATATTTCCTGTTTGATACCTTGCGCTATTGATCAAGACCCCTACTTTCGGCAATGCCGGGACCATGCAGAGCCCCTTGGCTTCCTGAAACCGGCACTCGTACACGCATCCTTCCTACCATCGCTACGAGGAGCGGAGTCCAAGATGTCTGCGTCGGACGCCGATTCGAGTATATACCTTAGCGACACCCCTAATCAAATAAAGAAGAAGGTTGGAAAAGCATTTTCTGGTGGCCAGGACACCAAAGAATTGCACGAAAAGCTAGGAGGCAGAACCGCAGTCGATGTTTCATTCCAGTACCTCACATTTTTCCTAGAAAGCAATGAAGAATTGGAAGACATACGGCAGGCTTACGAGAGTGGGAAAATGTCAAGTGGGGAGATGAAAGCAAGGACGACGAAGGAGCTACAAGACTACGTAGGAGCGTTCCAAGAGCGAAGAAAAGCAGTCACGCCGGAGATCGTCGTGGAATTCATGAAGCCAAGGCAACTGATTTGCAAAGGCATGCCAGTGGAGAAGGAGCGGCGCATGAGGCTGATGGAACAAAAGGAAAGGCTGGAGAAGGAATTGAAGTTGTTGGATGAGGAGCTGTCACAGGTGTCAGAGACCCAGCAAAGTACCCAGAGTTAGACAAGCGGTCACGGATATACCCCAATTCCTTTTCAAATATTGAACCTAGCTCGTCAGCTTAAGATGTGCTCTTTTCAAAAGAAAATTCATCTATGCGTACCATCTTACGAAGCGTCCAAGATCCCATGAGTGGCCTCTCAGATCTCAATAGTAATCTGTCTTTGGCAGAAACTTCTAGCCTATCACCCTTACGATACGGCACCCTCCTCCTCCCCCTCCCCATCCCCCTCTTCCTCCTCTACATCAGGCTCCACCTTCTTCACCACAGCCCCTGCGCTCCCCTTCGTCCTCTTCCTCGCCCGACTACTCCCCCCCTTTGGCCTATAAGCATCATCATCTCTTTTCCGCTTCTTCTTTTCCGGCGCCGGCTCCTCCCCTCCAGCAATCACATATCCTTCATCATCCAGCAGCAACTCTTCCGGCTCCTGTTTCGGCACCACCGCGCTGGACGCTCTCTTCCTTGATGGCTTTGTAGAACCGGTACCTGCCGAGGATGGCGGCTTGGGTGAGGGTCTGGGTTTAAGAACCGCAGCTTCTGCGTGGTGAGCGTCCTCGTGCCGAGTTTCTTTCTCGTTGTCGTGCGGTATCACTTTCGTGCCATGTTTCTGAAGCCAGTTGTAGACCGATACCGGGTTGTGGAGCTGAAAATCCTTTTCTTTCTCTTTATCCGTTAATTTTGGTGGTCGGGGCAAAAAGGGCTGCGAGTCTGGAGGTGCGGTAGCGAGGAAGGTGTCGATCGTAGCCAGCATTTCATCTTCATCGTTTGAGCCCAGGAAGGCTGTCGGCGCTTCAGCGAAGATGTCCAGAGATTTTTCTGGGGGAACGATGGATGGATCCACGGATTCGAGAGTTGTGTGGGTCGTTTTGGAAAGACTTGCAAGTGACCTGGGCCCATCTGGAGGCTGCGGTGCGTTGATTATGATTGAAAGCTGGGCTTCTTGTTCTTGGTAATCTGTGAGAGTGATTTCACCTGATTCGAACTCATGCCTCGCTTCCATTAGAGCTGCACGAGCTCCTTCGGCATCTTGAACGTCGTAGGTGGGCTGGTCGGTTTCGAGCGAGGGGACGTCTGAGAGGTTGGGGGTGGGGGAACGAAGGTCATAGCGAAGGGAGGGAGGGATCTTGTTAGAGTCATTTACGTCGAGGAGGAGGTCGAGAAGTTGACTGCGAAAGTCAGCAACCAATCCACCAGAAGGTCTTTCATGGGGGTAGCTACTCGTTCTGTTCCTGCAGCCGGCGGGCAATTCTTATTGCATGATGTTCTTCATCGTAGAGACTCGCACTCTCCCTTATACGATCCTTAAATTTGTGCCTCAACTTCAAGAACTTCTTCCTACACGAACAGTCAAAGAATGTTCACGAGGATGTTAGGTAGAACATCTCACTTATAAGACTTGTATGTTGGTCTGCTGGTGTTTTCGCTGCTCTCTTCTGGCTTTGGAGCAGCCTCAAGATCTTTGACAGCTGCGAAAGACATGGCGGATTGCCTCTAAGGCTCTCCAGCCTCAGGTAAAGGTATATGGTTGGATGATAAAGCAATGATGTGTGATGCACGCGCCAGCGACATGGAAAGATCGCCTCTACCTTCATCTCACAGATGCGCGTTGCCGGACTTTAGCCGGCCGCACTATCAACGGGGAACATTTTCTCAATTCACTATGTAGCAAGAAGTCCACGAAAAGCTACAATGGGGCGTCACTCGACTGCGGTTGCCGCAAAAGTAACCACACCGCCATCCTCTACATCTCTAACCAAGAAGCGGAAACGAGAGGAAGTTTCCACAGCAGAAATCGAAGTCGATATCTCGGCTCCAGAACCACCCTCCAAGAAAGCTCTCCGGAAAGCCAAAAGGAGCAAGACCGCACCACCTACCGCTGAACCAGGTGCCCCGAAGGTGCATGCTTCGAGGACCAGTCTCATTGCTACGAGCCCCGATGCCGCCTCAGAAGGCGACCCTAACACGCCAACAGCACCAGCAAAACGCTCCGGGTATGGCATTTGGATTGGCAATCTTCCCTGGAGCACCTCAAAGCTCGATCTTTGCACCCTCCTTACCAAAGACACGGAAATCACAGATGAGATGATTACGAGGCTACACATGCCCGCTCCCATCAAGGCAGAAACAGCCAATTCTCGCCAACGTATAAAACCCCAGAACCGGGGCTTTGCCTACGTCGATTTCTCAACCAAAGAGGCATTAGCTGAAGCATTGGCGCTGAGTGAGAAGCTACTTATGGGGCGGAGAGTTTTGATCAAAGACTCGCAGAGCTTCGAAGGACGACCTGAGAAAACGGCAGCGGAGACCGCTGCTGCTATAGCCTCAGGCAAACCCCCCAGCAACCGCATCTTCGTCGGAAATCTCGCCTTCGACGCCACAAAGGAAGTTTTACAGGAACATTTCACACGGTGCGGCGAGATCGCCGACGTCTTCATCACCACTTTTGAAGACACGGGCAAGTGCAAAGGCTACGGCTGGGTCACGTTTGCCTCTATAACTTCTGCTGAGGCAGCAGTGAGGGGTTGGATGGAGTTTGAACAGCCGGGTGGGGATGTTGACGAGGGAGATGATGAGATCGTGGAGGCGCTTGCAGATCAGGAGGATGTTAAGCCTAAGACGAAGGCCAAAGCCCGAAAGTGGTGGATTAACAGGCTGGGAGGACGACCGTTGAAGATAGAGTTTGCGGAGGGGAAGGATGTTAGGTATAAGAAGCGGTATGGGAAGGATGGGACGGCGAAGAAGGGTGAGGGAGAGGTGGCGGGAGATCCTGACCCGGCGTCGATGGCTCAGCATGTTAGTGGACAAACTGAGAAGCGACCCCAGAGGCAGTCTGATCAACGAAAGGAGAACAAAAAGACTTTCAAGAAGGACGATGCGAGGACGATCAAGCCTCTAGCCGCGCTTGCTGCTGCTCCAAGGCTGACAGGTGGAATTGTTGAGAGTCAAGGGAAGAAGACGACGTTCGCATAGAATAGAGCGTGCGGTGAGAAATGATGGTCAGACTCTATACATTACTTATGTTCATCTGTCAGTTGTTATCAAAAGTCCATGCATAGCGAAATGTGTCACATAGGGAGTTCCTCGACTATTCCTCTGCCAAATCCTCGGGCTCCATTGCTCAGTACAACCTTCTCGCTCGCATAGACACTCGTCTCGACGACGACACCCTCCTCGCAGAGGCCACGCTCCAATGCATATCTTCGCGTGGTTCCCAAATTACCTCCACAATGTCCAGCAGGCGTGATCCATTTCCCTCCGCGGTGGAAGTATGGAGTGGTGAAACTCCCTTCCATGATCTGACCAGCATGGTTGACAAGCAGGATCTCTAGTGGTGGAGTCTCATCCGAAGACGATGATGGATAGGGTGGTAGAAAGCATCGAACACCGTCGTACAACGTACGTCGAGTAGACTTGTGTGCAGTAAATTGATCTGGGGTGGTTGGTATGGGCGAGAGAAAGACACGAAAGGTCGGCGGGACACCTGCATACGGAGCTTCAAGCAGATTGAAGAGAGATAGGGGAAATAGGGACATGGGTCCGACATTTGGTACGGGTACTGAGGCGATGTTTATATCGCCTGTAGAGGATAGAGTCACCCTTATCTTAAGAGGGTTCCCGTAGGCGGAGGAGCCATATGTGGAAGCTAGATGAGTGTGTAGATGCTCCTCAAGGTCTAATACTTTCTCTTCGAGAATCTTTGGCCATTTGAACGCCGATATTGCAGCAAGCATCCGGTCTTGATGCTTGTTGAGCATGTAGAATTGGCATTCTTTTAAGTCTAGATGGTTGAGCGTCTGTTCTTTCAGCTGTCGTAAGATGCCATCGCTGCGTATCGACGTTGTAATCTCGAAATCAAATCCCATAGAGGCGTCCTTTATGTTCTTATCTAAAACGGTCTTAGGCCTTTGCCGGATTGAACAGATAAGTATAAGATATAAAGTAAATAACGTTCACGTACTGCAGCGAACAATGATCTGAATCTTTGCGAATGGATTATTTCAATGGCAGGGAATTTAGACGCCTCCCCTGATCGGGATAGAAATATTCATGAATACCCTTTACTTAGACTACCAAGAATTATGTATTGAATAGAGAAATCTCAAGTCTGAAAACTAGCGCTCTATACCCAGAAAAAAAAATATAAAACGCTGTAAAAGGAGATGAATATCGATGCGCCCTGACGTTGACGTATAGCTTGGCATGAGAAGAAAGACAGAAATTTGCCCCAGGCTTAGTGTGGTGCTCACCCGAGGCTGCCGCTTTTAGGGTGATGCAGCACCCCATCGCCCCGGTCATGCTTATTACTCGTAATAGATCCTTTTCCTTTGGAACAAATTTTGTACTATTACTGAACATCATTCCAACCACTCCTCCCGCAATCCATTTTCCACAATCGCGACCTCTCCATTTCTCGGACACAGCAAAACTCCATCTGTCCGCATGACCGCCAGCTCCAGCGAGGTCAAGTTCAGCCAGTCGCGAGGGAGGAAGAAATGGCGCTTGACTCGCCCTGGCCTCGTCTCGCTTAGCGTGTACGTGCAGACCCAGAACTCGTGATCCAGGAACGCAAGGACGTGGTCCGTCGCGCGTGGAGTAGCCATTATTGGTGGTGGCGACGCGGTACCAGTGGGATTAGGCGTAGTGATATGCTGCAGGGTCGACTTCCTGCGAGTTGCCAAAGAAGCATCTGCGGCTAAGAAGCCAAGGGGAATTGCGATGTGAGCCTGGAGATCTCGAGGGAGGGCAGTCGCGGTCACTATCGTGCACAATGAGCTGGTCATGCTCGCGAGGTTCACCAGCATATACTGTCTTTCGCGTCGGCCTTGGATTGTGCTTTGCGAGGTGACAGTCAGTGATGTTGTGCCATCTACTGTGAGCAATCTCTTGTCAACAACTTCGTCGGTCTCGGTCGGGCTCATAGGGTATTGTGCCGAAGGTGTTCTGTGTAGCCAATCATGAGGTGTCTGGTTGGTCGTACTGTCCACCAGTGATCGGTCAAGCGTCAGGCGCCTGATAGAAGTAGCCTCTTGCCAATCGATTATCTGGATGCCCGCGAAGCAGAATCCAATCACCTTCATGCCATCGGATGGATAATTGAACCAACGATGCAAAGTGACTTGTGGGCGTGTTAAAACAACCTGCTTTTTGTGGGTCGACCAGATATTCAAGAAGCGGTCTGTAGCTACGAGAAGGAAGCTTCCGGTAGGGCTCAATAATATCTGTCTAATTGGGTCTTCCTCCTTTCCGGTCATGATCGACTTTGACATCTGAGAAGGTTTTGCTTGGTCGACTTCCTTGACAAAGATCCTGCGCTCCAACCCCGAGGCTGCGACATAGCGACCATCATCGCTCCAGCAGACATGTTCCACTGTCATGAATGTCTGTATAAGCTCTGACGCAGTCGTTCCTTCTTTCGTAAAGTGAGTAACAAGACCATCATCGTTGCCAGTTGCGTAGGATAAGCTTTCAGATTCCACTGCAAGCGTGGTGATAGGCTGCAGCGTCTCGAAAGTTGCATCGGAAACATGCGATACTTGAGTACTCTCTCGGGTGCTCATGGTCTCGCTAGACTTATCTTCCGTTTCCCACATGCGGACAAGTGCGTTGGGCTCCCACACGCTGCAGAATGATTCCCGAATGTCGTAGATTCTGGTGTCGTTCGGATCGATAGCGAGGCTTGTCACGGGAGCCGAGTAAGAGAGCTGGTAGATTGGAGTGAGATGATAGAAGTCCCAGATCCTGAGCGTACCATCCCGGCTGCTCGTAACGAAGAACTTCCCGTCCGGACTACACTCGATCCTGCCGACGGAGATGCTAGATTCTTGGTAGTCGCCTTCAAATGGATGCCATTTAAAGACGCATCCGTCGTTGTATCTCCCAAGAACATGACCCGTCATTGGATTCCAGGTGATGCCTTGCACATCTGAAGCACCACTGCTAGGTACTTGGCGGCCCCCAAGGACTCTTTGACATCTACCCACCAAGAACGGGCGTGGTTCATCGATTGACCACACTGTGAGTGGGATGGCACGATATGTTATGGCGATTTGAGATGCCGAAGGGTTGAAAGAAGCACAACGTGGTGAGCCGCACTGCTTTCCCTCAAAAGTGTCTTCTCCAAGCACCTCCTCTTTGACTTGCCAGCCTTCGTCGAGCATACTGAGAGACAAACTTCGAATGACTCGGTCATCACAACATGTCACCAATGACTCGTCAGCGTTTGCAAAAGCTATCGTTATGGCTTTAGATCGCCGGGGATTTGCAAAAGAAAATAGCTGCTGTCCGGTTGCAGTGACCCAAACAATAGTCTTGGTGAGTCCACATGTTACTAATCTATCGCCAATATGATTGAAGCACCATGTCAGAACGCGCTCACCATGGTGAAAGTGTCTGGCGTCTTCGCAAGTGCTTGCATGGTACAACAAAACTGTGCCGTCAGAGAGTAGAATTGCAAAATATCGGTTCGCACATTGAATTTGAAGCGGAACCTTAGAAGCGTGGACAGCAAATTTCGCCAGGCAATCATCCCATGAAGTGTTGGAAAAGCCAGAAATTGAAACACTCGAGCCAGTTGACCGGGTACTGAATTGCTTGAATATCATGGAATCTTGAGGACAAAATGGGGCAACAAGCTTGAAAATCAGCTTCGGCTGATCATTAAGATGAGAACCGAATTTGCCCACAAGCCTAATAAGATCTATGTTCCACAAGGCCAAATGCTCTTTCTCGCGAAGACGATGTGTGAGAGGACTCCTCGTTTCGTCCAATCGGTCGATCTTCTTCAGGAAGCTGGCCATCTTTCTCGAAGCTTGGACCAACACACGCAGTTGACCAGCCACTGAAAGCAAATACACCCAGCCCAGCACAGCTGAGCTCTGGAAGAAACGGGCTAGCAGCAAAAGAGAATTCTGATCCGAGAATTCAGAGCCTAGCTCCAGGTGGAATGGCCAAGAAGTTGAAGCGTACAGCAAGAAAGCTTGTGATTTCATCTGTCCTGCTTGAATTCTTGGACTAGCATTGATGAGTGCTGTGACGCATTTTGTGAAGATAAATTGGTGCGAAGATTCTCGAGAGATGTGGTAATTAAGACTGGAATTTTGGAACAAGCAATCGCGAGCAGATGAGTGGACTATCGATACAACGCCTTTGCTGTCGACAACCACAAATTCGCCACAGACACGACTGATCGTATATCCCAAATCGAGAATGTTGGCGTACTCGGGTTGCAGGGCTTCAGCCAAGTTTAACAGATTCAAGGGATGCCTCGATCACGCGGTCCAAATTAGTATGGTCTTGCCCATAGCTCGATCTGATGGTCGGCAGCTCTTTGCTAGCGTAGAGTCCATTCGTTCGTACAACGGCTCAAGTTCTTCGGGGACATCCTCAAGTGCCTCGAGTACCGCATCTTGTGTGTGACACCGCAGCACTTCAGTCAAAACTAAGTTCGCCCATAAAAAGTTTCCGTCAGCCTTGCGCACAAGCTGTGTCGCAATGGCGTATTTAAATTCTTCATCACCATGCATGGTCGCCATCTCCTCCTCCACGTACATTCGAAGGTCTTCCTTCATATTTTCAAGTGGATGATAGCGCACTTGTAACCTTTTTGACAACTTCTCGAATCCCGATGACAAAGATTGAGTGTTGCGACTGAGTACGAGGATGCGAATGGAGCCTGAAAATGCGTGGAAGTCTTCTAAGAAGTTCAGAAATAGGCTGGACGAATCACATTCGTCTAGTCCATCTATTACAATGAGCAGAGGACGAGCTAGGCTCAGCTTAAAAAATGTTGATATGAAGAGCTTTTGCCAAAGAAGACGTGGGGCAGATTTCTGTACGTTCAGTCCGTCGTCAAAAAGGCGTAACAAGCGCCTACGATACTCCGGTAGAGTACCTGCAATCTGATACGCTAAAGACAAAAGCAGAGTATTGAGATTGTTCTTGACTTGGTCCCCAAACCGGAAAAAAAAGAATATGGAGTCGAAATCGCTCTCCTGCGCGGTCTGAATAATCGACGAAGCGAGGACAGATTTCCCCGAACCTGGGCGTCCGGTGCACCAGAGGCATCGGGGTTCTTGAATCTCGTCCGCCAAGAAGGAAGTAAAGCCTGGGTCCTCATCGATCCACTCGCAGGAACCAGGCATCCTCCTGTCAGAGAAAAAGATGAGATCATCGGCGGGTCCCTCTATCCGTCCAAAAGCTGAGGCAATCTCGTAAAGTTCGTCAACTGAGTTCGACTCTATCTTTGGCAGATCCCGTGAATGATGCTTCCCTACCAGGTATTTTAGGATGTTGCGAACACTAATATAGTTCGGATCTTGTTGACTGGTATACTTGCAGACGTCGTGGTGGTCAGCATCAAGAGGTTTTGAGATCTCTCCAGGGTACCCGAGGATTGAGGAGTCCTTTTGAAGCACCATTACTTGAGATGGACCTATAGCCGTCTTGAGAGTTTCGAAAAAGGAAACCAATGATACGTTAGGAGCCAGATTTCTGAATTGTTCATTGATCTCCTGTAGGGTTGGGGAGTTGATGCTGAGTTCAGATATGTACTGCTTCGGAGAGAAGGCGAAGATGCATGCTGAAAGAATCTTGTTGAGGACGTCTGCGAGATCTGACCCACGGTGAGGTGTTGAAAGGAATATTATACCAGACACCGCTCGAATGAGCTCTCGGTAGTGTTCATCATGCTGGCCGAGCATGAAAGCTTTCTTGACGATTAAACCTCCCATAGAGTGAGCAACAAAAATTATGGGTGCTGATCCGATGTCTAGTCTGCCCTCGCCCTCTCCTGTTGCAAATTTCATGCTGAATAGCAAATCCTTCGCGAAATCCGAGATGTTGAGAATATTCTCCCGGCTGTGTGACACTGACGAGAAATGCGAATTATATCCAAAGGTCATGATGCGAGCGGTTGCTAGCTCAGGCTCGTAGGGAAGCCATTCACGAGGCCAAAATAATTGGAGGTCTCGGTTTCTCGACCAGGTGTGCCGGCTTGTCCCACCTAATCCATGGATGAATACAATGTCGGCTGATGGAGAAGATTCCGGTTCATGGAGGACCGTCAGGCCAAGCGGATCGTCCCGGCGGTCCCGTGAGCGCTCCTTCCGCTTTGCCTCAAACCCCTGAGAGTGTCCATGGCGAAGTGGAAGGTCGAAGCCAGAGAGATGGCTCTTGATTGTGTTTGACGAAATATGTGACCATCTGGGGTTTTGGCCATCAGGCGTATCATCCTCTGGTTCATCTTCCTTTTCTTCACGAGTCCCTGCAGAGGATTGTGAGAAAGGCTTGTACTGCCGCCGAAATCGCGGAATCTGTAACGCGATTAGGCAAGAAACGGTGTGTCCGCGCTTCTGCTCTCACCATTGCGACAGCGCATGAAGACAAGGACGTCGCAACACTGTCTTAGGTAGGCAGCCTCAGCGCGGAGACCGCGGTTCTTTGTTCGATCGAACACGCGAGATCGTCTCTGCCAATGCTAGATCTATCCAAACGAGTCGGCCGGTTCAAGTCAACGATAGACTGGAAAAGACAAGCAACCATCTTTGCAATGTTCTCTATTCATCAGCATGGCTCAGCTGAAAATTGGAAACTGACGTGCCGATCGCCACCTCGAGCGGTGGAGCGGCACATGTCCGAGGTCTAGAATCTAGATCGACCGTGGCGTGGTGCATGCACATGCCAAGAGCGCTATCTCCGTCCTATCAAGCCGAGCCTTTCAACGAGACTGGGCCAGTAGGTGTGATGAAGTAGCTCAAGTGGAAAGTTGGGTGATGCGCTCTCCCCGGTCCCCCACCTCAACCTCTGTGCAGCTTCACAAATCACAAGTCTGCCAATATCTCGGCTAAACCGGCGAGGGCTAGCCGTCGCGAGATGCTGACTGCAGGTGCGTTGTTTCTCGAGGCTGGCCCAAACATTTTAAACGGTGGCCCCTTGTCCCCACGGACATGGCTGTCATTTCTTCCAAGCAGCAATCATGGGTGAAACACGCACTTCGGTGAAAGACGTCATTCCAGATGTGGGAGGACGGTTCAGTCTAGACGAAAGTGTGGTCAGTGGTGCGTAGACGTTGCCTCCGGCAGGTGAAGAGTGCTACTCTGATATTCTGCAGTCTTGCCTACCGGCTCAAAAGTCATCGAGGTCATCAGCTTCGGCACTGCTGCCTGGACCCGGGCGTCTCGGATTACAATTGAGTTGCCTGATGGGGATCAAAAATCATACTTCCTCAAGGTACATACCTTGCTCTATTGCAAGCTGCTCATCGGTTGCTTATCAAGAGCAAATTTAGTGTGCGACAGAGGAGATGGGAAGAACAATGATGATAGGGGAGCACCGATCAATGACGGAGATATACTCCTATATGCCTGATCTTGTACCCAAGCCTGTCACCTGGGGCAAATTCAAACAAGCTCCCCCCGAGACCTTCTTCTATCTCATGGAATTCCTCGAATTGGGGCCTGAACTTGTGGAGCCTCCAGAGTTCTGCCGTCTTATTGCCCAGCTCCACGAGATGAGTGTTTCCCCAACGGGCAAATTCGGTTTCCACCAGACCACTTTCCATGGGCCCAATCCACAAAATACCACTTGGGAAGGTAATTGGTGTACCTATTTCACAAGGTTGTTGACACAGTTCTTTGAGCGAGAGATTGCCCAAAACGGTCCGCAACCAGACTATGAAGCTGCCTATAAGAAGTTTGCTCATGAAGTCGTCCCTCAGATTCTAGAACCTCTTCAATCCGACGGACGTGTTTTGAAGCCGAGTCTCATACATGGAGACTTGTGGGAAGAGAATACTGGTCTCAACCTCGAGACTGGACTACCTGTCGTATTTGACGCAAGCGTCATGTATGCACACAACGAAATGGAACTGGGCATGTGGCGCGCCGACATTTACCGCTTCGGAAAACCGTACTTTCGCCAGTATCTCGGCTGTATACCCCCGAGCGAACCAGCTGAGCAGTTCGATGATCGCAACCGTCTGTACGGTATGAAGTTCACAGTGGCCCACTGTCTAGGCTGGCCAGACTCCTCGCAGAGCGACCGCCAATCGTATGACTTGTTCCCGGAAACATATTCTCCTCCTTACTGATAATCTTTACAGGGTATGGAACGACATGCGTTACTTGAGTGACAAGTATTCCGCCAAATCCTAGGTCGACGTTAGTAGCGCTGAAGACTCTTGCGCTGGGATCAAGGGAGCAAAAAGTTCTGTGGCCGTGAAGACACGTTTTTCTGAGAAGCGTTCTGTGACTATCAGTCCGTCAGAAGCATTCAGTGTGACCAGGTACTTGCATCCAAGCAAGCGACGGCGGCATAAAATAGCAAACCTGGACATTATCACAATGTGATCTCATATCTTGATCAACGTTGCATGCGAATTTTGACATGCTTCCTTTTCTGTCGATGATCTGCTATTGTAGATGGCAATGGGTTGCTGAGAGATTGGTGCGCTTCGTTAGAGTAACCAGCTTAGACTTGCTTACGATTAGCGCTAGGACATAATATTGATAGATATAGACAAGGAGGTAAAGGTACCTTATTTGGGTAAATCGTAGAAATAGTCTGTAGGGCTTGGCATTCGATCCTAGGTATGGGTTCTCGCGGTTCTGAAGTAGAAACAGATCAATCACCCTCCCTACACCAGATAAATCTGACATGTCGGAGAAAGAGACTCGACTGTCAGGCTTGCAGATTGCTGAGTCTTCGGAGGAAACAAATGCAAAATTCGAAAATGCGGACAACGACGACTTGCCCGTAGTCGAAACTCCATACACGATATTCACAAAGTCCCAGAAGCTGGGTCTCATCTTACTCGTCGCTTTGGCTTCCATATACTCGCCTCTCAGCAGCTTCATCTACTATCCTGCCCTCACCGCCGTAGCAAATGACTTAAATACGACGTTATCGAAGGTCAATCTGACAATAACGTCTTACATGGTTGTTTCCGGAGTGGCACCAATGATTTTGGGTAGCATTGCGGACCAGTTAGGGAGACGACCTGTCTATTTACTCGTGTTTTTCATGTACATCCTTGCCAATGTTGGACTCGCTTTGCAAACCTCCTACCCTGCTCTGCTACTCCTTCGCATGCTACAGAGCGCAGGGGGCTCGGCCACTATCGGACTTGGCTATGGCGTCGTCGGCGATATTACACAGCCATCTGAGCGAGGGGCATACATGGGAATCTTAGGGTGCGGCCCAAACGTCGCGCCAAGCCTAGGACCTGTCCTAGGCGGCGTTCTTGCCCAGAAGGCTGGATGGCGTTGGATTTTTGGCTTTCTGGCCATCTCTGGGGCTCTAAGCTTGGTGCTGATTGCTGTTAAATTGCCCGAAACTGCTCGCAACATCGTCGGCAATGGTTCCCGCCCCTCTATCGGCCTGAACAAAAGCATCTTAATACTCTGGCGAGAGAAGAAGAATACCTTGTCCAGTGGGCAACAAACAGGTGCATCAGAAAACGTTCCTCAAGTCGCGAATCTAAGGATACCAAACCCTATAAGAAGTATTTCCATCCTCCTAAGCAAAGACACTGCTCCAATCATTCTTATAAACGCCGTTTTCTACACTGCATACAGCTGCTTGCAAGCTTCTCTGTCGTCGTTGTTCATCAACATATATGGCTACAAAGAACTTGAAGCCGGTCTAATATACATACCCTTTGGAGTGGGCTGTTTCATTGCATCTCTACTCTCAAGTAAGCTGCGTCATCCCTTTGAACTTTCCCAGAACTTGTCGCGAATAGGAACTGACGCTGTCCGGCATAAGGAAAGATACTCACGAATGACTACCACTGCATTGCCACCCGTCAAGGTCTTCCCACGTCCAGCAACAACACCTCTCAATCCCAAACGCTCGCTTTCCCTATATTCCACGCCCGTCTACGAAGCATGGTTTACCTGCTCCCTCTCTCCACACTTTGTCTTCTCGCTTATGGCTGGGTCTTAGAATATCACCTACACCCATCTATTTCTCTCATCCTGCAGTTCTTCATCGGAGGCTCGATCACCATTCTCTTCAATGCATGCGGCACTTTACTTGTCGACCTTCATCCTTCGCGTCCCTCTACAGCCCAGGCTTCTTTGAACATAGTCCGCTGTACCTTCGCCGCTGGCGGCCTTGCTGCATTGCAACCGCTTATAAATGCTGTCGGTACAGGTTGGTGTTACACCATGATTGCGTTGGTAACAGGAGGCACGGCCACTGCATGTTCTATTATTGGAAGAGTCTGGGGAGAAAGTTGGAGGAGACAAAGGCAAAATTTACAAAGCGGCGAAGAATCAAGATGAATTGAAGTATTGGTGAATTACGGCCATAGCCAATGTTGGCAGATAACTTGATAATTCAACGCTGAGCCGTAATGTTCTGCGAGCATCGGCGGCGCAGCAGACGGAGTCTTCCTCAAAATGTGAGGTATTTATTTCGATTGACCGTTGTTGCCGGGGCAGTTGGCACCGGCACTATTATCAAAGCCACGCCGATCGCTCACAGCTCTCTGTAGAACGGCGCCCATGTGAAGCCGGCTACAAAGCAAGCGAAGTGGACCGTTGAAGCGCAGAAGATGATGAGGAGAGGTGATCGGGATAGGAGATGGGGCGGCGGAAGTCAGAGTCTCTCTACCCTAAAGTTTCTGTTTCATCAGGGAAAGAATGATCGCAAGAAAAAGTAGTACCGCAGGGTAAGAGAGTACCACAAATTAAAGTAGCAGAATGCGATTATCACCCCTTCGTTCCTGTGCTGGAGAAGGTAGTAATTTTACCCTCGAATTAGGCTGATCGCGCACTGTTTGCGCGATAATAGGGCGGCGCTCACCCGATTCCCCATTGGGGGTGCCGCCTGGAATTCCAAGTAGTGTTTTTCCAAGCTGCTGAAGCTTCTAGCAACATACGGCGCATTACCAACACTTTGTTACGGGGACTGCACAGCGTTCTATCTTCGAGAGGCATTGTTCGGCGTTTCATTCCCTTTCCTGCCCTCAAGATCAGACCACAAAATGTCCGCCGAGCCTGTACCAATACCTCCACCCAACACGAATCTCGGCACGACCTCACTTTCCTCAGATACATCATCATTACCATTTTGGGACAGGTTATCGACATGGGCAGTGGAAAATAAAGCCGTCGTATATACGATTGCAGGTGTTGCGGTAGTTGTCTCGGGCGCGGGGGTTGCATACTATCTCTCGGACTCGAGAAAGGGCTCGAAAGAGGCGGCAGCAGAGGAGAAGAAGAGGTTGAGTAAGAAAGAGAGGCGAAAAGCAAAGCAAGAGAAGGAGAAAGAAAAGGCGCAACCAGAAACTAGAACGGCACCTGAGCAATCTAAGGAGCAAAGTAAGCCTTGATGGCTAATCTGGACTGTGTGGTGCTAATCATTTACTAGCACAATCAAGAGAGCCGAAAGTCGAAGATGATCCGTTAGAGGGCATACCGCAAATCGACGAGTCCACAGTCGAGTCACTCTCAGAGCAGGTAGCTTACGCTGTACGGATTATCTTGTATTTACGGCTGACTCTGATCAGGAACGGAAAGAATATGCCACGAAGCTGAAAGTAGCTGGCAACAAAGCTTACGGCGACAAAAGCTACAATGACGCGATCGTGTTGTATGGCAAAGCTGTTCTTTGCAAACCAGACCCAATTTTCTATTCGAACAGAGCGGCTTGCTATAATGCCATGGGCGAATGGGAAAAGGTCATAGAAGACACGACGGCTGCGATAAATTTGGACAACGAATATGTCAAGGCCCTGAATCGGAGGGCGAATGCCTACGAGCACCTCGAGAAGTACCCCGAAGCTCTACTAGACTACACCGCAAGCTGCATCATAGATGGTTTCAAGAATGAACAGAGTGCACAGAGTGTGGAGAGACTGCTGAAGAAAGTCGCCGAGGCAAAGGGCAAAGTAATCCTCGAAGGAAAGGAGAAGAAGCTGCCTAGCCCCACGTTCGTCACGAATTATCTTCAGAGCTTCAGACCAAGACCACCACCGCAAGGACTGCAGGAGTCTGCCGAGTTGGACGATGAGAGTGGCAAGGGCAAGCTGAGGGCAGGTCTACAGGCTATAGACAAGAAGACTGGCGAGGGCTATGAGACTGCAGCTGCGGCTTTCGACTCAGCGCTTGAACTCGGCGAGCTCGGTGAACATGAAGCCTTTGCGTACAATATGCGCGGTACATTCAGATACCTTCGCGGTGAGAATACGGATGCATTGGAAGATCTAACGCGCAGCGTTGAGCTCCAACCGACTCTGACGCAAAGCTACATCAAGCGAGCGAGCATGCATCTTGAACTTGGTGGGATTCAGTCCTTTTTTCGGCAACGCAGTTTTATTGACTGAGACAGGCAACCGAGAAGCAGCCGCGAGCGACTTCGAGCAAGCCATGGAGCAGCAAAAGGAGGATCCCGACATCTATTATCATAGGGCTCAGCTCCATTTCATACTCAGCGAATTTGGCGACGCAGCCAAAGACTACCAGAAATCGATCGACCTTGATAAAGATTTCATCTTCTCTCATATTCAGCTAGGAGTCACCCAATATAAGATGGGTTCCATTGCATCGTCAATGGCCACCTTTAGGAGATGTATCAAGAACTTCGACAAGGTACCAGACGTCTACAACTACTATGGAGAGCTACTTTTGGACCAGCAGAAGTACCAAGAGGCCGTTGAGAAGTTCGACACTGCAGTCGAAATGGAGAAGCAGACAAAGCCTTTGGGAATGAATGTGCTGCCTTTGATCAACAAGGCACTTGCTCTGTTCCAGTGGAGGCAAGATTTCCAAGAAGCCGAGAAGCTGTGCGAAAAGGCACTCATAAGTAAGCTTCATACCTGTGTTTAGTAGCCGAATCAACCTAATACCGTCTTAGTCGATCCTGAGTGCGACATCGCAGTAGCGACGATGGCACAGCTACTTCTGCAACAAGGCAAAGTCACGGAAGCGCTCAAATTCTTCGAGAGGGCTGCTGAACTTTCGAGGACAGAGGGAGAGATCGTAAACGCGTTGTCGTACGCGGAGGCGACGAGAACGCAGCTCGAAGTCCAAGAGAAGTACCCTCAGCTTGCTAGTCGGCTGCAGGGTATGGGTAACATGGGAGCTATGCGATGATGTACTAATAAGAATGCTTCGCTTCGAATCATTGAGGTCAAATAGCCTTCGGTTTTACGATGCATTAGTATTGTGTATCTAGTTAATACTCCACTTTTGGTCGTTACATTGGGCGATCAGTACAAATTAATGCTCATCGACCTCAAAAAAATGTAAGATACAAGAATTCAGTAACATTATGATGTAGTTGAAGGATATTCAAAGCGTACATCCAGGAAGCCCGCTGCCGGTTGACAAAAGAATCGGCCCATTAATTCACGATAATTCAATACCATTGGAGATAGACCTAAGTTTCAAACTGCAAAAGTCTTCCGAATAATCTATCCTCCAACTCTATTGTTGGAAACTTGATATCAAAATTAAGATTCAAGGAATTATCCAGGCTGCCAGGTATTGAAATATCTGGCATGGGCCGATTCTTTGGTCACCCGCGAGGCCAGGCAATTTATGCCAAGAGAATAATCAAGGCTAGCGCGTTGTACACTCAGCCTTCCCGGCCCGAGCGATTACTCTAAAAGTCTGGTTCTTTTTTTACTGTCTATCGTCATCAGTCTCTACAAACTTGACTGATTTCTAAAACCCTCTTCAATATGTCATAAGATTTGATACCAGTCATCTCAGCAATTGCGGATGTCCAATCTACTCCAGCATCAACATTCTGCGCGGGTCCGGATTATTCCCCCTTCGGCTTCGGTGCCTGATCTAGCGCCACTGCTCGTACTGCTGGCTTGTACGTCCTACTATTACCAATCTCTTCCTTGCGGAGGCATTTGGGATTTGGTAATGCAGAATGGGGGCACCTCGTCGACAAAAGGACCTCATTAAGAGCAGGCGGAGAGTGGAGGATGATGGGGAAGAGGAGGGTTCCATGGCAGCCGGTGCGGAGGAGGACTCATTGAGCGAAGGGTCTGTAATAAGCGATGCAGACGATGATGCGGATGCAGAGGGAAGCGATGGAGATGATACTGGGTCACCTATACTTGGATCCTCGACTACAGAAGTTGTGGCAAATGGACACGGTGAGAAACTTTCTGACTCAATATTTCGGCCGACCGCCTCTCCGGGCAAGCCTTCTCTCGCAGCGACAACTGGCGACACCGAGGCCATGATGAATGGACTCAAAGTTTCCAGCGAAGCGGACGATGAAGGGGTAAAATTCGAAGATCTAGGAAAGCAGCCGCAAGACGTTACACCACGGGATCAAGGCGGAGCACCCAATTCGGAGAATGTAGCGGAACGAAGACGGAGGGAACATGAAGAGTATAAGAAGAAGAGGGATGCGGATCCAGCTTTCGTGCCCAACCGGGGTGGATTCTTCATGCATGACCACCGTTCCGCTGCGTCGGGCCAAGATGGCTTCATTCCTTTCGGAAGAGGTAGGGGAAGAGGCTTAGGGAGACCGTTTCCACCGTCAAGGTATGCTCCACAGAATCAGTCATTGTATATTGATGTATAAACTAGCTGACGATCGAATAGTGGTCAGCAGCCGGTAGGATCTGCAGACGCTCCCTGGGCACACGACCTCCACGAAACCGTTACACAGCTTGAAACCAAAGCCGCGCCCTCACAAGTACCGCCTTCTGGTCCGAGAGCACAAGACCAACAGAACCAGCTTGCCTCTTCCGCCAAATCCCAGCCTCCGAATCGATCGTTCAACAAGACAACAAGGATTGGGAATGTTCAGATCCGGGTTTTCCTTGGAGGTATGACAGATCCGATAGTCTTCTCCGCAGTACCCGTCAATCAACATACACGTCTTCCCCATCATCGTCCACCACTTCGACGAGACAAGCCTGTACGGATATCGTTGCCTGAGATGCCGATACGTTACATTTTCCCCTCAATGGACCGGTCATTCATATTCATACCACGGGCTTTACGACCTAATCAACAAGGGTTTGGCAGAACACGTGGAAGGGGTAGCTTCGGAGGGGGATACAGTGCGTTCGGCGGCCCATCTAGCAGGCGGACTAGTGCCTATGCTGGGAGTGCATATTCGCCAAGCGTGGCTTTAAGCCGACGGTCGTCCCTCGCTCTGGAGGTCTCTGCAGATGGTCTGGTCTCAACAACAGGACCCGCCGTTCAAAGGGTGGCGCCGGTCGTGCGTCTGCCGCCTGCAGCATTGCAACATCAACCACCACTCGATATGAGCATGGCTGCTACCGTCCATCTTCCCCAACCCTCAGCATATCCTTTGCCCCAGAAGCCAACTCTCCGTGAGAACCGGCCAACAGCGCTACCAATGCACCATCCAAAGCCAGAAAGGACACTGCAGGTTGCAGATATCGACTCCCCCGCCACCTTGGAGTTCAATCCACCACAGCAACAACAACAACTACCTTTCCATCAGCAAGTGCCGTTACAGATTGCTGGCCAAGCGTATCCCTCGGAGTATCCCCACTCCCGACAACCCTCTCATCCAAGTCAGGCTTCCGGCGGAACTCCTCTGCCTCAGATACCCGAAAGAGCTGTACACGCCCAGCCCTTCCAACCATATCCTTTCCAACATCCAGGAGCATTCTATCCCCAACAATTTCCACCACCTATGTATTACTACCCTCCACCAGATCCAACGACGGGGGCACCATCAGCTGCCGCGCCAGCCTTCGTGCCCGGTCAGCCATACCAATATCCCATGCCTGTCCTACCCGCCCCGCAGCAACAGACCGAGGCTACGACACAAGCTGGCATGGTCGCGCACGAGAGCAATGGTATGGTTTACTACTACGACCCATCGCAACTGGCAGAGAACAATCCACCTTTTCCTCACTCAGGCTATCCTATGCCACCGCCAGTCGTCGGTATGGGTGGCATGATGACACCTCCCACCTACTACCCGCCACCAGGAGCTTACTATCCTCCACAATGAGTAGCCCATTACGGCCAGGTGGCGAAATCTTGTCTTTAGTCCTAGTTATTTAGCGTGCTTCCTGCATTTGCGAGCGTGCGGGAAATCTAACAACCACTTTGTAATCGTTCGTTGGTGTACTTGATAAATTCGATTCTACTTCCCCTGGGTTCTCTAGTGTGCGAACATTTTTCTTTACGGTGGTGGATAGAGAGTTCTGCTGGGTGGCGCAAGCTGCCGGATCTGCTGGTACTTCGTGACTTGTCTCCATGTATGTCCGATAGCTCGGGTCCTGGCGCAACATTCATGATGCATACCTGAATTGGCTAGTACTCCGTACTACTATAATCAAGCTTGGCCACTTGTGCTCCTCGCCCCTTGCTTTCCCAGTGATAGCTCTGAAAACACTCTGGAAGCTTCGTGTCATGTTTGTAATATGGTGTTCTAAGCATCGTATTAAACTAAACGCAAACTGTAATTAAATCACCTGATCTGTAGCCAATATGACGGAATGTAGCAGGAAGTGAATTACCTGAACCCTCGAAATTCCGAATCGATAGGGCTGCGCCAAGACCATCGTAGGCTACAGGGCCTCGTCTTCCCCACCTCACTTCTACGACACACCTCCTTCCTTCTGTCTCCAACGATATCTCAACAGCCTCGATCTTTCTTAGTATCGCACCATCATCTAGGCATTTAATCCCAAAGGGCTCAAAGCTCGACCACCTAGCTCCTCAAAGGCACCTCAGCCCTCGCCGGTCGACACCGCGATCCGGCATCCGGCATCCATCGCGAGGTGACCACCGGTTACATCGAACATGGCTTCCTCTACCCAGACCTCGCCTCCAGACATGCCTATCCAGATCAAGATTGTCTTCGCTAGCAAGGATGAGAATCGTAGGTTCAACCTGCCCTTGAGAGATCTTGGAGCAGAGACCCTACCCAACAAGGTACGTCTCGCAAGACGCCACAGCTTTGCCATCCGTAGCTCCTAGTATCATTATCATCGTTGCACAGGAACTCAAACCTTGTCTGGAAATTTCCTAACACACATATCTTCAGCTTCGTACCTTACTCAACATCTCATCAAGCCAGAACACCGTCTTTGAACGCTATTCCGATAGCTCCGCCTCATACATCAAGCTTGATAGCAATAACCCATCCGTCTACAAGCAGCTAAATCGTGCCGCTAAAGCCAAGTCGAAGCTAAAGATCAAGGTCACTGTCAGTGATAAGGTCGCAACCAAGCCCGTCGAGATGCCTAAGTCATCTACAGCCCTTCCAGAGCGTCTATCAGCTCGCTCCTACGTCCACCCATACATTTCAGACCCGGTCAAGGTGGAAACCGAATCGAGCTCTCGTCCTACCCTTCCAACTCTCGAACAATTGACAAATAACGCTTCAGCTGCCACTCTTGTTCCACCACCTGTCAAGGCCAGCTCAGAGACTCTGCATGAGGCAGCCCAAGACAATATGTCAAAGGCACCTAAGCCATACTACTGGCCTATGTCCCACGATGGTGGTTTCTCCGAAGCTACCAAGGCTATCTTTGAGAAGAAATATGCCCCAGCTGTTGCACCAAAGGAGACATTCGTTGACAAGGATACCAAAGAGGCGCCCGTTCCCCGCTTCTTCTCAGACCGCGAGAGCTTCTTCACTCAGCACGCCAACATTTCCCAAAAGCTCGACATGATCCGTAATGCTCGTGGACGCAATTTCTCGATCCCGGGAACCTCGTTCACCATCTGCTGCAACAACTGCGATAAGTCCATCTCCGATGCTCACTGGCACTGCGGTATCTGTGACCATGGAGACTTCGATGTTTGTGGGGATTGTGTTGAGAAGGGCAACCTATGCGGAGGTCAAGATCACTTCTTAATCAAGCGCTTCGTTAAAGACGGCAAGGTCATCGCCAGCACTACTGAGACCATTGCACCAAAGAAGGCCGCCAAGGCCGAAGAGAAGGTCCCAGGTGCATTCACCTCCGAGCTCAAGCGTGAGGAGGCACGTGAGCTACCTGATCTGAGCCGTACCTGCAATTCTTGCGTCCAAGGTAGGACTCCTCATAGCTATTGCTTTGTGCTTCATCGCTGATGTTTTACAGTATTTGAGGAGTCCAACTTCGTCACCTGCACTGTCTGCGAAGACTACGATCTGTGCATACCATGCCATGTTAGCTTGAAGCATGGTCACCACCCTAGCCACACTTTTGAGGCAGCCTCGAAGGATGGCAAGCTCGGCAAATTGGCTACGGCTCTCTGCACTCCTGGCCGCAATATGCGTCATGGTGCCATCTGTGATGGCTGCGACAATGTGAGTTGACTACCGTTTCCGTTTCAAGCAGTGCGCTAATAAGATTAGGATATCTACGGTGTTCGTCATAAATGCCTCAACTGCCCGGATTTCGACTACTGCTCAACTTGCGTGAAGGAGTCAGCCTTGACTCACCCAGGCCACCGCATGGTCCCCCTCTATGAGCACGTCCAAGTGCGAGCTCAGCCCTTCCTCCGACACACTGGCATCTATTGCGACGGTCCTCGTTGCGCAAACAAGGGATCCTACATCATCGGAGACCGCTACAAGTGCGCTGTCTGCCACGACACGGACTTCTGCGCCGATTGTGAAGCTCTGCCTGAGCTTGACCACAATCGCACACACCCCTTGATCAAGTTCAAAACCCCAGTCCGCAACGTCTCCGTTACCACTATGGGAGAGAAGCCCAACGGCGAGCAGATGCTTACCATGGGTGACCAGATGCCTCAAACCAGCTCGAAGTCCACTGAGACCACTCCTGCCGCTCCCTCAGCGAACGCAGCTACCCAAGTCCAGACTATTGCTGAAGTCAAGCCTACAGAGGCCGCCAAAGAGGAGCCCAAGGCCGAGTCACCCAAGGCGTTCTACCCTGAGCTTCAAGCTCACTTCGTTCGTGACACCGTTGCCGACGGCTCTTCCATGCCTATCAACACCCGATTTGAGCAAATTTGGACTCTCCGTAACCCAGGTCCCTACTCCTGGCCTCAGGGCTGCTGCGTTTGCTTCATTGGAGGTGATGCTATGCTTGACGTTGACTCTAACCACCCATCTCACGTCACCCAAATGTACAAGGCCACGAAGACCAATGTGATCGAGCGTATTGTGAAGGTTGGCGAGGAGATCGATTTCAAGGTTGTCATGAAGACTCCCGAGCGTGAGGGTAAGGCCATTTCCTACTGGCGTCTCAAGGATGCTACTGGCATGCCATTTGGCCACAAGCTCTGGTGCGATGTCGATGTCGTCTCTACAAGGGATGAGGACGTTCCGAAGGCCGTCCACATCGAGGATATCTCGAAGCATGCCAAGGTCGAGGATGAGGTCAAGGAAAAGGAGCAGTCCGAGAGCAAGATGATCTTCCCCAAGCTCGATAAGGAGTCTCCGGTCTCCAGCACCCATGAGGCTGAGACCCCCGCCCTCGCCGCCCCTGCGTCGATGACAGCCAACGAGAAGGCTCTACTTGAGAATGTTGAGAGCTTGGAGTTGGATGATGATTCCGATAGCGATGAAGCTTTCCTGACTGATGAGGAGTACGAGCTTATTGCCTCTGATGACGAATTTCAAACTGCCAAGAATGGGAAGAAGTAGAAGTCCGATTCTGTCTCTTGACGAAGATGATAGAGGATAGCATCTAGCTACAGCTTGGACAGAAGATGTGGGAGGGAGATTGCGGGAAATTGATAACATGATGGCAAATGAATGCGATAATTTCTTTTGAGGGTGTTTCTTCGGGGCGGGTCGGATTGCATGCGATGCTTGCTCATATGGATGTAGTTCAAATAGTTTGGTATGCAGAAACAAACATTTTTTTTCAATGAAAAAAAGTACCTTCAAAGTCCTCATCCAGTGCTACTGTACCGCGCCGTTAAGCCTGCAACGAGATGTTCAAAGAATCATGCCTTGCGAAGGTACGTGAAAGATCTCGGTCCTACACTTTTGCAAGGCTACGCTCGGATTGATATCATGGTGCATAATAACCCGCATAAAACCCCTAACCTCGACATACAAGAACCTTCCCACAAACTCGCCCACCCCAGTATCCATCCATCCCCCATCAAAATCAACTTGTCACAATGCGCAAGCATGTCCTCTTCTTCACCACACTCCTCATCTCTTTTTCCGCGTCCGCAACAACCATCGACTTCTACAGCGACGCTTCCTGCCAAACGAGTCAGAACACCGTCACTGTCACCGAGGACCTCAGGAACGGCACTTGCTATGAATTGTCCAATACGAATAGTGTGAATCCTGTCTCTGTTGATGCTTCGTGTGCAGGTATATACCGCGCTTTGAACCAAGGCAGACTCACAGAGACGAGGCTGACAATCCGATCGCTCTAGTCACTGTCTACACCGGCCCTTATTGCACGAACGACGCCACGCTTGCGCCTGTGGGCTCGTGCACGAGCATGAGTATTGGGTCGTATAGCGTCGACTGCCCGAACCTCTCAGCACCGAGTGGCGAGAAAGCGAGTAGTACCTCCACAGCGACATCAGCGTCCACTCCAGTTCCTAATTCATCAACTCTCCAAGTGTCGTCTTCGTCAGTGACATCTTCGTCATCGCCAACACCCTCCTCAGTACCCTCTCAATCCGCGGCCATCGCAGGCACCACTAGCCCAACAAATTCTCACTCCCCAACATCCTCAACCTCAGCCTCAACCTCGCCCTCCGCATCCCCCTCCCCCACCTCCTCATCATCTACCACATACCCCTCCTCCTCCACCTCCACCCAAACACCAACCACGCCATCCCCACAAACCAGCAGCGACAACAGCAACAACCTCAGCAAAGCTACCACTATCGCTCTCGCAGTAGTCTTTCCTACCATTGCCATAATCGTGGCAGTAATATTCGGCATCAACCAATGGGGCAGGAAGCGAGTATGGACGGCGCAATTGTCACATGCCGAACAAGATCAAAATGATCAAGTTGAATAGCCTACCTTGCTGCTATGCCATTCAAGCAGACAATTCATGCGCACACTGCACAACATCAACCTCAGGGTGTAAATAAACGCTTGGCGGTAGGAAACCCAGGCTGGATCTCTTCAATGATGCTACAAGCGCAACTTGCACGCCTGCACTCGTTTCTGAAGTCTGGGCGTCGACTAGTTGCTCAATGGCACCTAAATGAGACAAACAGTAAGCTCAAGCCCAGCATATCAGCCATTCCAACAATCTGCTCGAACAATCTAAACTCGCCTCCGGCGTTTTGATTCAGTGCAAGTTCGCAACACTCATATGTGCCATCCAGGCTTTAAAAGCCCAAAGAGAACCGTCGCAAAACGATGTATATCAATCTAGTTAGACAATGGAAAGACATTCTGCTCAACCTCGATAGAAAACACTTATTATCCTGCTCCAATAGCTAGAGGAAAAGAACATATCTCGGTACAGAACGAAAAGCGAAGCTTTGCTAGCTTATTCAATCTGATGAGGAAAGACGGTTAAAATGTTCAGTCAATAGAAGCACAAAATTTGTCATTCTCTACGCATTATTCGTACTCATACCCAACCATTGTAGCGAACCAAGCCCTTCAAGCAGAAATACACGAAAGAAGCCATGGATCCAAGCCATCTCCCATGCCCGATCTAAGAGCTCTGAGCAGGCACTGTGGCGTCCTGCGTAGGGTCCGAGCGCGTGACAACGCCGAAGCGAGTGTTGCCTTGGTCGAAGATCTGCCAACAATCAGCTTTTTGCTCCATGTTTTATCATGTTAGACGGGTACTTACCGCATAGACGCCCTTCAAGAACACATCTCCCAAGATATCAAACGTCATGTTACCCCTCGACTGAATTCCACCGTACACCATCCCATTGCCAGCATCTGCAAACCCGAGGTCTTCCTTCTGGATTTGGAATTGCTGACCACCGACTGCGAAGCTCACTACGGGAAGTTGGTCCGCGGTGGTACTGGCAGGGAAGATGTAACCCTGCTGCGTAGAATCGTACTTGGCACCTGGTATAGCGGCGTAAATAGCCTTGCAAGTAGCATCAGCCACGAGTGCAAGCGTGGTTCCGGTGTCAGCGATAGCGGTATTGCCAGTCTGGGCGATGCTGGTGCCGTTGACGGCTGCGGAGGCGCTGTCGAACATCCAGAATCCTTGTGAGTTGTCGACTGGCGTGTAGTAGGGTGTTTGGCCACCGAGGGCAGCTTGGTCGATGTAGCCGAATGTATAGAAGGATTCGCCTTTATCGGGATCCTTAACGTCTTTGACGCTGCCGAGATAGGCGGTGAAGAGCTCGGAGGTCTTGGGTATGTCGGCTTGAGAGATCATGTTCTGTTTTCAGTAAGCCTCGATCGGGCTATGAGATACATGTAGTGGATGTAGAGAGGGTAATAACCCCTTCTTGGCTACCGGAAAACGTACCTCGACTGGGGTCTGCGCTGGACCTGGAGTTACGGTATTGATGCTACCAAACGCAAGACCTAGCAGCCCATCTCCAGTGTCTTGAGTAAATTGGGTGGACAAAGTCTTCGCTAGTTCGATGGTCTGGTTCTGAATAGCAAGGCCCCCAACGGTGACGGTGTCGGTTCCAACAGTACCTAGAATTTCGCCATCAGAGTTAAAGTAGAATACCCCTCGAGAATGTACATACCCGAGGCCGAGGAACCATCTCCATAGGAAATCTTCCAAGATGCACCTTTTGTTGCTTTGAAAGTGGACGACTTAGTGGGGTCGAAGACGGTATGACCTGTCGTAGATGTACTTTTGGGCAGCTCGGTGGACCAGATCTACGCTCAAATTAGCTCTAATTTCCGACGGTTGAGGGCTTACATACCCAAAGATCAGCTGAGCCAGTGTCGAAGTCGAGCGTGAATGTCTCGCCTGGAGTACCAATGGTGACTGGGCAAAGCTACAGAGAGAATTGAAGTCAGCATCACTGTGCTAGGGTACCTTAGCATATCAGTCTTGAGACATGAGGCAGCCATTCAGAAGCTAGCCTTTGGCTTACAACCAAAGTCGAGCCACGATCATGGAAATAATCACTCAGAAGAAAGCCTCACATATTCCGAGTCGTTCTGCGAGTCCTCGGCAGTAACTTCCCCAGCTTGCTCGGTACCGGCAACCCTCTTCTGGATGACATGCTGCATGGTGGTTTTGCCTCCAATGGCTTTTTGGGCACCATGTTTGCCTTGGTGATGGGCATTGCTGCCAAGGAAGTAGGGTCCTTCCATGGTCGGTTCGAACGCGTACTTCTTCATGAGGTAGACATAGGACTTGGTACCGGAGGGCTTGTAATTGGAGTTGTGAACGAGCTTGATTCTGGGCACATGACCGGATTAGCATGTCTCTTTGGGGCTGTTTGAGTCGGAAGGTTGCATATTATATTATCAATCGAGGGGTAACAAGGGATGTTTTAGAGTCAAATAAGCAAGGGAAGACAAGTCTGAGGAGGTGGCTAAGCAGCAAAAGCAATATTTGGGCAGTCTGCTGAGCGGTGACGAGGGATGTTCGACGACTTGTCATTGATCAGACGCTTCGAACCAAGGCTTCTCATCACAAACGTGGTACAGATAGGAGGGAAATTGAACAAGCCAAGACGTGTTTGGGTAAGTGATTGAGCATTGACAAGACGTTCGAGGGGGAATTCGAGCAGGGAAAGAAACGTCTGACGGGTAGGCTGAGCAGCAAAGGAGTGCTTGGTGAGTCGATTGAGCAGAGAAGACATGTTCCAAAGGGTATCTACCCCAAAATGTACGTACCGTTGGAGGTTGGGTGCCATCGTGACGGGTGTAGTAGGAGTAGTAGTAGACTTCTTTCTTCTAAACGATTTGGTAAAAGATTTGGGTCTCCAGGAAACCATGTATGCTGATAGAAGGCAGGAAACCGAGAGGAACAGCAGTAGTCTTATAAGGATAACCTAGGCGGGCTAGGATGCCTGTCTGTAACAGAATAATGCGGGATGACGTTGAAGCAAACAAAGGAAAGTCAAGGCAAGGAAGCTTCTTAAGTACATGCGAGACATGAGAGGCTGAGGGCAGCTGGTTGGTTGGTTGGTTGGTTTATTCATACACTGATCCGCCTTTCGGCATGCAGGGGAGTCTCACCCTAGGGGCCAACCCGGGGCCTGGCTCGAAGCTAGATCTAAAAGGCTTAGGCCGAACCCCTAGAGTTAAAAACGAACCCTTAAGATAAACCCCTAAGGTACTGGTCCGGGGGTGTAGCCCCGGAAACCAGCGCGTCCGGCGCTAAGATTAAAATATAAATAAATATTAAGATGTAAATAAATACGATATTCGTAAATCCCTAAAAGATCTAGCTTCCGGCGTGCTATAGTAGCCCATAAACCGTAGTCCTAGGGTTATTATAGTATCGGTGTGTTTACGTCCCTACTTTAGGGAGCTGATATCGGCGTAATATAAAAGTACACCCTAGTAGGGTCCTAGAGGTTACCGGCTATCTTAGAAAAGGGCCTCTTCGCGGAAATACTTTAGGCTCTAATGGTCTATAGGCTGCCGAAATAGGCCTATAGTATATAGTCTTGTCCTTATCCCTTTACCGCCACACTTATGGCGGTCTCCGGGCATTAGGACGTAGTGTGGATACGTATTCAGATCTGGCGCGAACGCCGTGTTTTGGGTACGAATAGGCCTGAACCTGAATCCATGACGTTAGCTTAACCCGACAGCATTTATTTAGGGTCAGAAGATAGCTAGTAATGGACCCTATTAGATAGGGAGGGTTTGGCCGATATGGAAGCGCGTCTTGGTGGCTGTTTTTCAAAAAGTAGTTTTGAACGTGTGGTGGTGTTTTGGCTGAGGGCAGCTGATGGGGAAGTAGCTAATGACCCACCGGTCAGGCCCTATCTTTGCTTGCCCCGCATGACCCCTCTCCCTTGAAGCTTCATGCGGAAGGCTCTACGCTTCGGACCGTGCTTGCTGCCATCCACTTGGCCTGGAGTCGTCCCTTTCAAACTTCATTAATGGTGCCAACAAGGCAGGAGCCAATGTTGATGATCGCCAGAGTGATATAGCCTTTTTCTCCGATTGCGTAAGCTTTTGCTGCAGACCTTGATTTGGAGATGAGACGATCAGGACAAAGATAGAAGGCCATGCGCGCTTGCATCAGAGGGCAAGGACAGGCTTGGGTGTGGTTGTTGTTGGATCATGGATGAGGGATGTGGTCGTTGGTGTGGGGGGCAACGGCTACGTGCCGCTTGACCCTCTGAACCCTCTTTCTTTCTTTGTCCTTCCTTTGTCACTCGACCTCTTGCCTTTGTGTCGCCCGAGGGTACGCGCTTTGATGTGTTCTCGTCTTATCGCCTGGCAAGGCAGATGATCGAATCATGACGCCAGGTTTTGAATTGTCTGCTGCCTACCGACCAACTCTGCTGTTGAAGCTTCGTCAAAGCGCCTAGAGGCAAAATGCTATCGTGTCGACAGCGGTGATCTTTACTCAAAGACTTTGGGGCAAGGATGCCGTTGAGTTTATTGGCGCAGTCAGCACCTTGAATGAGTAAAGTTGGGATCCGATTGAGACGAGCTCTTAACCTTGCATACGCATTCCACGGGTCCACGAGTTTAGCAAACACGTTCATCTCAAGGCATTGGAATTGCATTCGATTGTGCCAGGGATTCCTTACGCACAGTGCCTAGACTTCCAGCATCTCCATCCAAAATTCCATCAAACTTCTCAACTCTTTGCTTAGGCACGATGTCTAAACTTCCAGCACCGCCAGCGGCAAACTCTCCGAACACTTTGAATTTGTGCTCCTCAACCATGTCCAGTCCGCCGACAGACACTGAACAGTGGCCTGAAACCCCTCACCTCCTGACCCTCCCTCTCGAAATCCGCCTCAACATCTACTCCCGCATCCTCCTGAACAAGCACACCAAAGTCTTCTTCCGCGACGACATGAATATCTCGGCCTACAGTCTATCCGTAACCTGCCACCAGCTCAACTTCGAAGCCCTCGACTACTACTACGCCCATAACATCTTTCGACTCGAATTGGGTGATCCCGACCGGTTGCCAAGTCAAGTCGAAGAAAACAATGAGGAGCAGTACAAGATATTATGGGCACATTTGGCACGGGTACAGAAGCTAGAATTGGAGATGTACGTTAGAAACAGCCGATTCTATCACGTGGAGCAAAAGGCGCAATTGTCGTGGGTTTGTGGGACACTGATTCAAGCTAAGGAGCTGAAGATTGGGAACAAGACGCTGCTGAAGTCAATCGTAGTCGCGGAGAAAGCTCGCTTGGCCTCCATGCTCATGAAGAGAGAATGCATGATCTCCATGCCAAAGCATGTTGAAAAGTTTTGGCAGATGGAGATTGCGCATATCGAGGAGATACTGGGGCCTTTACGAGGAAGGATTCAGGAACTTGTGGTCTTTGATCAGGAGGTGGCATTTGATTGAGGATACATACTACATGGATGGAAGAGCGGAGCTGATAATAAAGGCGATCGTAGTATGGGATATGAAGTCACAGATAATCGATCAATACTACTGCCCAATGCAAGAATCTTGAACAACAACAATGCGTGACAGCTGATGCTTTACTTCAAGACTTGGCCGGCAATGGCCCCTTGAAAGTCCAAAGTTTTTGGCAGGCATAATATGTACTCTCAGATTCTCTTACACTGAACGCTTTTCGCGTGCTTGGTTATACATATAATTGACTTTACGTACTTCGTCTTTGTCATCGGGCGCATTATGCAGCCTCAGTTTTAGAATAAAGGTGCGTAGCACGACCATTGAAAGAGCCCGAAGTGTGGAGAAACGTTACCTACCTGAGCTTGAAGGCGAAGGCATTTCTGCTGCTCCACTTTTGTTTACATCTTGGACGCCCTGCTGGGGCTCTCTGGAGATGCTTGATCGAGAGTTTCCAAAATGAATCGGTGCAACTCTGGCACCATACCAGAACTCATTTCGTGACCAACGCCATCAAATATTTTGTCTTCAACCACAACATCACCATGAGCAAACCAGCCATCCGCAGCAGTAGACTTTTTGAGCCATCTTAGGAATGGCTCTCCACACTCGTAGGGAACCAATTTATCCGCACCGCCAGCCATGTTAAGCAGCCTTTTCCCTCTGAAGGTCTTCTCCATCAGAGGCAGAATTTCTTTCTTCTCTGCTTCTGTGGGTTCTCGATCGTAGAAACTCTCATCCCTGTCTCTCACCCCCAGCAGCATCCCAGCTGGATCATACCTTTCCAACGCTTCTATCAGACCGTGAGGAAAATCCTTCGAACCTAAGAAATCTGCGCCAGGAGGCTTGCTTTTGGTCCATGTCTCCAGCTTCGAAAGCCGCGCGCGATCCGACATTAGGGAAGCGTAATCGGGGCAGCCAATGATAACGATCGCAGTCATAACGCGGGGGTCATGCATCAAGCAATGCCATGTAGCGTGGCCACCTAAACTCACACCCAGCACCATGTTATTGGTTATCGAGTGATTTGAATGTGGAAAGATGTAGGAGGAGATATAGGTGATGAGATGCGAGGTATCCACAGCAGTCCCGTGGTAGCTGGCAAACATGTCCTGCGCATGTCGCTCATTTCCACCTCTCCATGCTTTGTTTGCGACTGGGTCCACTTCTCGGGTGCCGTGATTTCTTTGGTCGAAGGATACAGCTAGGAGACCAGTAGACTTGTCGTTCTTCATGGTCTTTGCTAGCTTCTTGTTCCATTCGCTAATGGTGGAGGAGGCAATTGGTTCCATGCATTCCTGCGCTTGTAGCCTTGGATGGAGTAGCCATAGACAAGCTACGTCGTGGATTTCTGCTTGTAGTTCATTGAGGCCATAGACCGTAGTGAGGAGACCGCCTATACAATGGGTTTCCTTTGAGGCTTGGGGAGGTGGCTCTGGGTAGGTTCTTGCCATAGGGTTTGGAATAGTCATGGTGCGTAGATGTTAGGCTCTTCACGGGCATTGAATGCTGCTTTGGCTATGTATTGCGCCATCTAATGAGACTTCATATGGACGTCCTCTGCCCGAGCCGGTCGGGCCATAGAACTACATTTTCCGGATCTGCACATGGGTGCGCGTCTGAACTTAATACGCTAAAGAACTCACTCTTGTACCTCACTATTGCTCCTCTTGACCACTATTGTGTTTTCTGGTGTATTTACATGGCACAGCTAGGACATCCAAGTAAGTTTCCACCACATACAATGCCAGCAAATCAACCCTGAGACCTGGTATAAAGTAGCACTAGCACTCCAGTCCACTCGCTCATTAACAGTGAACTCGCCAGCCCTGGGGTCTCTTCTAGCTTCATCTTCAGCTACTCCGACCACGAGTCATTCTTGACAGTCGCTTCAATTGGATCCTTGGTCTTCCACTTAAAAGGATTTGGGGCGTGAAGAGTGTGGGAACGCTTGAAGCAAGAATGGCAGAGATGACCACGAATGATGAGGATACAGAAGCGCCGCAAGATCATGCTTCAGAATTGGAGAACGCAAACATGCATCCATCGTCAGACGTGGAGCTCATTGAGCCCATCTTCATCGAAGACACCAACACCAATCCAACAGTCGAACGGAAGTTCTTACCCTTCTTCATTTCTCATTCAAATTCTCCGACACGAGATGGCGCCCAGTACGAAACTCTGAACGAACACGCAGTGAACAAGAGGGGTCTCGCAGTGGTAGTACCTCCTATCGAGCGCCGCTGGGAATACCAAGTCTACGAGGAGCCTCACGTGAGCCAAATACTGGAAGAGTATGATGATGGAGATTACCTTGTACAATTGGACGATGGACGTGAAGAACTAGTAAGTGAAGGCCCTTCACTGTAAACATTACAAGACTTTCCACTAGACCTATTATGAAAACTCTCGATTCTACCACATTTAGCCACTCCGGTGAGGCAGCAAGACATCACTTACCCACCTCGTTTCTCACTCCTACACTCTTTCACATCATCATTCTATCCACTGCAGTCTTCAGACATGGCACAGCTTTTTTATGGGTTTCGCTACGCGTATTGAGTCTAATCATCCTCTACCTCTAGATGTCACTTGATGAGCTTGATCAAATTCCAAACGGCGCTTCCCTCCTGACTAAGTACAACTACCAACATTCCAGCGACTCTAAATCAGGGGACGCGGTTCAAGAGATACCCACACGCCGAACCAGACCAGCCAGAGATCAACAACACGCGAAGATCTCGAGCTTCGTCTCTTCCTCAGATGACGAGCTTGTGAGTGTCAAATTTCCCAATCCTGCTCAGCGTGGTCGTCGCCCTCGGAGGGGCCCAACCACATCAGGAATGACGTACTTACGTCTAAATCCGCCCTCAAGATCTCACCCCAGTAACAGCTCACGGACTTCAGGATCAAGGAGTGGGGAGTCCGCTTCTTACAAGAACACTAGGCGCTCAAGCCGAGTGCGCACAGAGCGCGCGACAAGGAAAATTGTCAATTACTCTGACGCTATTGGGCTACAAGCATCGGCTACTGATGACAGCGAAGACGAAGTGGTGCGCCTTGGGAAGAGAAAGCGATCCTCCAATGGCAGATCAACTCGAGACCGATACACCAAATCTCTGCGTAGATCCCACCAACTAGATCTTTCCTCAGATGACGAGGAAGAGGATGAAGGTGTTAGGAGGTCTGGTAGAAACGTGACCCGGAAGAACATGCGAGAAGTCGGAGAGGACTACATTCCAGAGAAAACCATCTCCACAGCTAATGGTGTTGTTAAATACACCGGCGCCAAGGAGTTTTTCAAAACGCTCGCAGATGATGATGATTTCCGACTTACTCATTGCCAAACGTGTGACACCTGTGGCGAGCCTGATGACAGCGAAATAAAGGGCAATCTGGTCTACTGTCAGGGTTGCACATTTTCGTACCACCATAAATGTCTCGGCCCTCGCCACTCACGTGAACATCTCGTGACAAAGATTGGAAGGAAAGATTTCATCCTCCAGTGTCGACGTTGCCTCGGTGTATCAATGCAAAAGGACCCATTGAGTCCGGATCAAGGTCTCTGTCTCTCATGTCACGAGCCTGGTGAATCAACCGCACCCTTCCGTGACCGCAAGTCTACCAAAGAGGAACAGAAAGATCGTGAAGACAATGGTGGTGAAGACCCTATCACTGAAATCTTACCAGATCTAGTCAACAATCGTCACAGTGTCCTCTTTCGCTGCTTATCATGTTACCGAGCCTGTCACATGCGTCACCTGCCCCCTAAGAGTGGCTCTACGTCGTTCGTCGAAGACCTTTCCGAGGAAGAGTTGGCCGCTAGACGCTTTAGCGAGTACCATCTCGATTGGGTATGCAATGATTGCGCTAACGCACCAGCCGAGGTTGAGTCGTTGGTGGCATGGCGGCCATCGAGAGTGGATTACTACGAGCCCGGGCTGCCAACGCACGAAGTATCGGAAGAGATCAAGGAGTACCTTGTCAAATGGAAGAAGATGTCCTACTTCCAAGTTCAATGGAAGTCCGGGACCTGGGTCTGGGGGATGACTGCTCCAGCCATGAGGAAGGCTTTCGCAAAGAAAGACGACCATTGGAACTTGCCCAAGATGACCACTACGGAGGCTATCCCGGAAGATTATTTGCGTGTTGACATTGTCCTTACAGTTGAGTACACCAGTGTAGTCAAGTTGCAGAGGGAGGACATTGCGAAAGCTCGTATCAACGAGATTAAACGGGCCTTGGTCAAGTTCAAAGGCTTAGGCTACGAAGATGTCGTATGGATAGAGCCATCATATCAAAAGGACACTGAGCGTTGGGAAGACTTCAAGGCCGCCTATGAAGATTGGGTGATGGGAGCTTACATACACCAACCAAACCCGAAGGACCTCAAGGCTCATCTTACCAAAGTTCGGACTGAAGATTTCGCGAGCAGCCTGGAGATGAAGATCCAACCCGCTAGCATGACTGGGGGAAAGATGATGGCCTATCAGCTTGAAGGCCTTAACTGGATTTACTATCAATGGTACAAGATGCAAAATGCCATCTTGGCAGACGAAATGGGACTAGGGAAGACAATACAAGTGATTGGATTTCTTGCGGCCCTCAAAGAAGTCCATGGGTGCTGGCCTTTCCTCGTCGTCGTTCCGAATTCAACCTGCCCTAATTGGAGGCGCGAAATCAAACAATGGGCCCCGTCACTACGAGTTGTGTCATACTACGGTTCCGCCGAAGCACGAAAGCAAGCTTCCAAGTATGAGCTCTTTCCAGAGGGTAATAAGAACTTAGGGTGCCATGTAGTCGTCACCTCTTACGATGCGGCACAAGATCATGAATTTCGACAGGTTTTCAGGGGCGTGCACTGGGCTGGTCTGGTTGTCGATGAAGGCCAGCGTCTAAAAAACGATAAGAGTATCCTGTACGGCGCGTTGAACGCATTGAAGCCGCCTTTCAAGCTTCTATTGACAGGTATGTAATTCAACGCCAATGTATGGGGCATTGTAATTGCTGACATCACTCATATAGGCACACCATTGCAGAATAACGCCCGAGAACTATTCAATCTCCTTCAATTTCTCGACAGCTCAATCAGTGCTCAACAGATGGAAGAGCAGTATGCCACCTTGACCAAAGAAAATGTAGCTGAGTTGCACAACAAGCTAAGAAAATGTTTTCTACGTCGAACCAAAGCCGAAGTGCTTAAGTTCCTTCCTCCAATGGCCCAGATTATCTTGCCAGTATCTATGTCTTTTGTGCAGAAGAAGCTGTACAAGTCGATCCTGGCAGAGAGTCCAGAATTAATCAAGTCGATCTTGAATTCTGAGAAGAAATCTACAGGCAACAAGGACCGTACAAGTCTGAACAATATGCTTATGCAGCTGCGGAAATGCCTTTGTCATCCCTTTGTTTACAATAAAGCGGTCGAGGAGAAGCAGGCTACGGCGATGAAGTCGCATCGTGGTCTCGTCGATGCCTCCAACAAGTTGAAATTACTTGAACTCATGTTACCGAAGCTGCAGGAACGTGGCCACCGAGTCTTAATCTTCAGTCAATTCCTTGACATGCTGGATGTCGTGGAAGATTTTCTCGACGGGCTGGGGCTTTCCTATGAGCGTTTGGATGGCCGCGTAGGCTCACTCCAGAAGCAAAAGAAGATCGATGCGTACAACGCACCTAACTCCCAAATATTTGCTTTCCTCCTCTCCACTCGTGCTGGAGGGGTCGGCATAAATCTAGCTACCGCTGACACTGTTATCATCATGGATCCCGATTTCAACCCCCACCAAGATATACAGGCCTTGTCCCGTGCTCACCGAATAGGACAACGAAAGAAGGTCCTTGTCTTCCAACTGACCACTCGCGCCTCAGCCGAGGAAAAGATTATGCAGATCGGAAAGAAAAAGATGGCTCTCGACCAAGTGCTAATCGAGCAGATGGACGCTGAGGAGGCTGAAGGCAAGGACATCGAGTCGATTTTACGATACGGCACAGAAGCGTTGTTCAAAGACGACGACTCACAAGATATCGTGTACGATTCTGCATCCGTTGATAAGCTACTCGATCGAAGCCAAGTCGAGGACACTCAAGCTGGCAGCAAAGACCATTCGGCCGAATCGCAATTCAGTTTTGCAAAAGTATGGGTCAACGATAAAGGCACTCTCGAGGAGGGCTTGGGAGATATTTCTGAGGATACTGCTGCCCCCGATCTTTCTGTATGGATCGCTATTTTGGCCGAGCGTGAGAAAGAAGCAGCTAAGGAGGCCGCTGCGAAAGCCGAAACTCTAGGCCGCGGCCGACGACGTCGTCAAGTGAGTTGTAATTCTCTGTTTATCCACACCATAGCTGACATATTCTAGGCTATAGATTATTCTATGCAAGCTGACCATGTCCCCGAATCGTCCCCAGGCGGACGTAGAAAATCCCGTGGGAAGCAGTCAGGCTACACAGATAGCGACGATACAGATTTCCAAGAAAGCGATGGTGAAGAAGAAGCGGTCAGTGCCGAAGAGGAGGGCGCACAGGATTCCATACAGGAGCTTGAGGTTCCCCAATCGCAACGACGCTCTCGAGGTCTGCTTGGATCTCAAGGATCCCCAATCTCACCTGTTGAACACAAGGGTAAATTCATTGGGCTTTTACCTGTTTCCCCCTCCAATACGATAGCTAACATGTTTCAGCACTTTTCAAACGCGCTGTGATTCCACGGGCGAACCCACCAACGAATGGTACTGACGCGACCAGCGACAGACCTTCCACGTGCCTCGCATGTGGTGCAGTACACCTCCAGGGTTGTTGTCCCCTGAAACGGGCCGGTGTCGAAGTCTGCAACCTCTGTGGCCTCGCGCATTTTGGTTACGCTAGGATATGCCCACATCTGAACTCCGTCACCCAGCTTCGTTTGATGCTAGAGGGCCTTAAGGATAGTATAGAGCCAAAAGAGATCAAAGATCTTGCTAAGAAGAAGATCACTGGTATTATTGGTGATCTAAATCAACGGAAGCGGCGCAAACAGCAGGAGGTCGCCGCTCACCAGGCACGCCTGCGTGCTATCAAAGATGGCGAACCACTTCAGCCTCTATACGCTGCCCCTCCATATGCGGCTAATGGTGCATACGTGAACGGTGGAGGAGTGGGACCAGTCCAGCCTTCCCGAGCGGCAACTTCAAATGGCGCAGCATACCTGAATCACGGAGAGGGGAAAGAGAATGCTACTGCTAGACCTCAATACTATCAGCCCCCTCCGAGGTACTGACCTGCACACCTTTCGGAGCGTTCAACAGACAGATGTTCAGCGAAGCGTGGAGTCATACATTATAGACAGCGAGACGAGATGTTGAAAGAGACAGAACTCATATGATGCATCGCAGTTCTGACCGTCATGGACCAACAGCATGATTACATCCAAAGGTGCTAGCGTTCGCGAGTGTACGCTTGTGTCTGCAAAAGGGATACCGCGAAACATGATTGGGTGTGGGCGTTATCGGCGCCCCACGGTGGCCCCTACATCTTTCACACAAAATCTTCAGCATGCTAGATCGGCATTCTACTTCATTCAATTCTTCAACTTCAATGCCTGCATGCAGTCACATAGACTGTCATCGCAGCTAACTCATTTAGTTGACTCCTTTAGCTACAAATCCACGCAACATGAAAGTCATCTCTTTGTCTGCCCTCGTTGAGTGATATTGAAGTACATCTAACCAGAGCTATACCTCGACCAACTTCTTTCCTGTGTAACTCTCCTACAAGTACCTCGTTTACTTGTCAAAAGCGACAAAAATACGGTGAAAATAGGGGTACGTTTCTCACTGGTCGAGCCTGTATACTTTGCGGCTCCCACGAGCGTTCATACTCCAACAGTCCCAAATAGCGGCCGCTTAGCGGCATATGAAAACAACTCGGCTCACCTTACATGCATTGGATCATGTTAACGTGCCGCGAACAATTTCCAGGCCATAAGGTACCTAATTAGGAATCTCGTATTGATACGGTGTTTTCTTCTGCCTGGGGTGTCATTGCTTAGGTCTCATCCCCGGAGATTTCACGAATTGTGGTTTGATGTTGAAGGTCAATGGCACCTGCGATTGCACCGATGCCCGAGGTGTTACAAGTTGTGGTTGAACGCTATTGGCGCCAGTTGGACTAGGACGTGCCGTACCAGTAGTCTTTATTTTTTCAATTCGATCCTTACGTACAGTCAGACTGTTCCTGCTAGGTAGTATTACAGAAAAGACACGGTTACAACGTCCACGCTATACTGACATAGATTAGCAACAGCACTCCCAACGAAGCAGAGGAACAGATTGCTGAATGTCCACATAGTAACGTAGTATAACGCAAGGTTGATGAATGAAGAGTACGAGCCGAAGAAGCTGATCTACAGTGGCGGGATCAAAGCAGTGGCTCGCAAGCAGCCTAGAAACGCAAGATCGGTATGTAATCCTTTAAGTCAATGTGGGAGGCGTTGATATATGAGTCCGGTCATAAACCATCATTCACAGGGGTAGGATGAAGACCCTCAAGTCAATCCCGAGCTCGTTGTGCTTCCGTCGCCCGTGAATACGAATCTGCAGACGTTACGAGTAACGATGACCGCAACATTTACAGTGGCAGATTAGGACTGTGGATCCTGGGATATCTAGGCTCCAATGTCAGCCGACGCCGCCATACTCGGATTCCCAAGTCCAGCTTTGCAGACTTGGCTTTCCCGATATAGCAGAAACACAATATTGCATTCGAGACAAAGACTTAACGTTGCGCTAAGATTATATTTTTCAAGGATCCATGTAATAGATGCTTCCGTGGCTGTCAGTATTTCTTTATTAGTCTTTCGCCATGATTGTGACACTACCTTCGCCGTGACGCTCCCATGTCGCACATCTAGCCTTGCAGATATGCCTATCCTGATTGAGTAGAAACATATGTCAGTGATCGAGACAATGAAAAAAGGCTGCATAGCCTGCCCGTTCCAACTATGAATGCTCCCATGACTGTTATTTTCTCTGCTTGATTTTTCGTTTGATGAATGTGATCCCATATTCGGTGGAAAGGCAAGCCCATGTGGATTGAGATCATGCAGCTTTATTTCCCGGACCGTAGCAAAAACACGAGCTCGTATTAGAAACAAAGGACTGGCGTTTCAGAGCTTTCTCTTCATAGGCCCTTCCAATTTATCACGCTCTGTGACTAAAGTCTCACGTTTCAATTGCAAAGTGCATTTAAGCATGAGTCCTCTTTGGCCCCTTCCCTCGGAGTCATTATGGCTTCGATTGCCATATAAAGGAGCGTCCTCTTTCAAGAAAATGGACGCTCGTTCAACAAACAGACTTCTCAAAGTACTCAAAGCCACCTTATTTGACAGAAGACTCTAAACATCAGTCCCATCCATCTTCCCACGTCCTCAATCATCCAAACATCTTACATCCTCTACTCCCAGCGCTCTCACCTTTAAAAGAAGACGCTGCTCTACCAAATACAAGCTCTCCAAAGCACAAAGATCCCCTGTCGACTTCCTTTCTCAGAGCGACCTTCTTTGCTAGAAGACTCTCTCTAGATATTCAGAGGTACGCTTCAGGTCTTCATGTCTCGTACCCTTACCTTTTGCATCAGTACTGACCATTCAAAGTTCCTCTGAAACATACTTGAGGATCAAAATGACCCCTCCGACTGAAGGGCATGTCCACGGGCAGGGACGTGTTCACAATTTGCGAACTGAAAATGGCGTTTGGATGTTCGAAATCAAAGATACACCAGGCAATTACATATGCTTCGCTTATGGGAGGGTGGCTGAAATTGCCTACTACGATAGAGGCGTGCGCGAGTCGATGTGGGTGAACTTTGATATGGAATTATCAACCGATTATGCGATGTGGGTTTGCCCAGCACCCCGGGACAGGCACGAGGGTGATTGATATAGGAAGCCATTGATGGGGGTTGGTGGAGTGTGTGACTGGAGTCTCCTTTTCTTGAGAGGTGTGCATGCATTTTCTAGCGGTAACCGGTAGTGGAGTTATGTCAGGGCAGGAGGTCTGCTTTTTCTTTGTTTGTAATCCTAGCGGGTTTATCCGTCCTGCTAGTAATGGATTGTGGTAATGGGCGGTGAGGAGACTGGATTGAATTGCTTGCGAAATCTGCTCTTCGAGCAACTTTTATTCCATGACGAATGCAGAATGTAACATAAACGATAACGCGAAATCTAAAATTCTAATTGATTCAATTGGAATCTAAGTCTGATCGTGATGGTAGCTTTGTTGTGTATCAAAATCGCGATGGATTGAACTCTCCGAGTCAGCCTCGTCGACGAAGACTTCCTTCAACCTTAGTCATCCACCATGACGACGTTGGACACTCTCTTCGTCATGAAGCTTTGTAATAAGGAGCATGCGTAATTTGATGCGTTAATGTACTTGCTCGCCTTCAAAAAGTTGGTAACTACTAGAAGCCAAGGACAATTCGGAAAAGACGATCTCCATTGCACTGGCATCCAACACTACAACTTGCTATGACACCAAGCATGTCCCACGTCCAGCGTGCGCATACTCGTCAAGAATCATCGCTTGCAAATCAATTATCACTGACGTTGGCATGCAACACTGTTGGGCTTCATCTGTCTTCCATTCTTGAGCTAGTAGTACTCGTGTAAAGGGCAAGCCGCCAATGAAACTCTCCCAGATATCGATTACCACGACCCAACACCCGCAAAATTGATAAGTATCCAGAGAAAAGAAAGTGTAGGCACGCCTCCCGCAACAACTCTCCATCGCCCATTACTACGACCTGACGCATGCCAAAAAATTACTCCGCCACAGCCAACAAGAGACTATGAATCCACCTCCCGAGAAGTGTTTCCTTCTCCGCTCTGTTGACGAGACCCGCTTCCATCACTTCTTCGGCAGGCTTTTGAAGTGCTCAACATATTCGTTGATGATCTCTGACAGCTCTACCTCGAGATCTTTGATGTTCATGTCGGGCTCTGACATCTTCATGGCTTCCAGGACATCTGCCCTATCTTTGTTCGTTGGCGCCTCTGAATACCACAAGAAGTACCAACATTTCTCCTTGATGTTCTTCGTATTATCCATCCATGTCTGAGCGAGAACCCAAAAGACATCTTTAGCGGTCCATCCTCCGTACTTCTTCGGGTTGAGATTCGCGAGTGTTTTCTGAACATTGGCAGCAGCGCTGTCGGCTTTTGCCCAACTGCTGGCGTTGGGAAGTTTGGACACTCGGTTGTGGAGGAACATGCAGACGTACAATCCCTTGAGTCTGTTGGGGTCTTGCCTTATGTTCCTAAGGCGGTCGTCTTCTGAGTCGAAGTCGTTGAGATCACAAAGCTTGGGGAGTTTGCCAAAATTCTTTGCGAACCAGACGTCTCTCGCGTTTTTCTGTTGAGCGAGGAGGATAGGCTGAAAGTCTCCCATGCTGGCGGCTGAGTGAATAGAGGGTTTTAGAGAACCGTGGAGTAGAAGGTTTGATTTGGTAAAGGGAGGTTGGGTGAGTAGAAGGGATGTTTGCGTAATGGCTGTGCTTGTGGGGTGCGTTGAGCAGATATCCTAAGATGCTGGAGTTGTTGGATACTGAGTCTAATTCTTGCAGAAATTCTGGCATCTTATAGAGTGTTAGGCAGCCAGAAGCGGATGACACGAGTCTACTTCAAAAAAGCGAAGAACAGATCTGTTAGAGTCACCTACCATGTTTCCGTCACAGCATCCAGTCAGGCCAGTCATCAACAGCAGTGAAGTAGATCGCCTCACAATATTGATATCGGAAATTAGAAGAGAACAAAGCCAGGCCGAGATGCGGCTGTATCAGGCAGTAGGTTCACGCTGGCATGACTGGTCTGGAGTAAGGTGGGAAGGGTAGATACCTAGCCCGTATGACGAAAACAGCCTGATTAAGATATGGACACTCAAAATGCAGAGGTCAAAGCCTCCACAGAAGCAGGGTAGAAGCTTGTCGCTACGAATCTGCGGTCAAAATCCGATGCATGAAGCCAGAATGCGACAGTCATATAGCATCAACAACTCCGTGTCATTCTTTGATACCCCTATTAGTAGTCTTCGTACGATTCACGAAGGAGCAATCCTGAGTCATAGAGCAGTGAAGAGCGTACTATGATTCGGCGAAACAACTGTGACCAGGCATATACGAGGTATGCAGGAAGCGGATATCGTAAATAGACATACAGCAACAATGTTTTAGTATGTTTTAACGATATCCCTGTTTTATCGCAGAATCTATGAAGGAGAGATACTAACATCCATGTCAAATCAAGGTGTGTTGCAACAGAATTGGAGCAAAGAAGTCCTTCTGTTGCACGTTTTCCTTGGGAGTCATATAAAACCTTGCAAAGATGAGAATCTCCACTTCAAGCATAACGAACCCTTCTCTCCAAAGTCGCTGATCGCCAATCATCCACGACGCGGATGCTGGAGTACATCTATAAATGTGACTCTAAGGTTTCTTGACAAGCATCTGTCGGAGATAGCGTACTAGACTGATGACATCAAGCCCGCTTTGCCTTCCGCATTCTAACATGGTAGTAGACAAAAGGATAGACAACGTCCCCAGCGAACCACAGTCCAACACCGAGTAGACTCCAGGGACCGCCGACCCATCCCCAGTTCTCAGGTATGTTCACGTAGCGCCAAAAAATCGTGCTGAAAGAGCACGCGGTCCCTAAAAATCGCATGCACCTATGAAGTAAGCCCTCATCTAGCCTCATTCCTGTTGAGTCATGCACCTACCATATCTCCAATGAATGCCCTCTGGTGTCTTGTTTCTCAATCAGGTCATAGACTGACCACCAGCTAAGGCGAACCTGCTCGAATACGCCAGTAAACGACGCCGCAACAACCGGGCTGGAAGCAGATCGAGCGATCACGCTGTGCAGCAACAGTGCCAACACGTTGGCAACGAACAGACGTTTCGCTGTTCGAAGGCGGTTTCCATGAGCTCCACGAATAATAGCCACGCATACCATACACAAGTCTGCAACAAACCATGCCAAGAAGGTGATATGCTCGAATGTGTTTGATGCCATCACAATCCCATAGTACAACTCCCATGACGGAATTGTGCACCTTGATGGTTGTCAGCGGAATCTCGATCTAAGCATGCCGAGATACGTACATGCAATTGAACGGCATTGCACATCTTCTTTCAGAGAAGCACCGAATGCTGTAGAAGAAGTAGGCTAGGACCCAGAATGTGCCAGAGGCAATGATAAGCTCGTCTTGCACGAATAGGTAGCTTTCGGGGAGTTTGAACTGCTGGTCTGCAGGATCGACTCCTATGTGTCTTGTGATCTGCTTTGCGATAGCGAAGGTCAGATTCGGGTCGTTGGAGGCCATTGTCTCTTGATGGTAATCCGAAAATTGGAAAGGCTTGTGGGATTAGTGTTTCAATAAATTCGAGGTGTAGAAACGCGAAATATGCTGGAAATTAAACGATGAAGCCGAGTAGCACAACGATAACGTTAGTCATTACCCTGAATTCACAAGCAAGTGAGTCAGCATCCATTCCTTTAGCAAGCTGAAACTCGCCCTTTGATCGGGATTTGATCGTCTGACAGGTTGGGAGTTGCAATCGTTTCGTATGGGCATAGACAAACGTATCTCCGTTGTATATTGACTCTACTTTTGCATTCCAGGGTGTGCACGCCTTTCCTCGAATAGAGCGTATACCCTTACAATAGACACGCGATTTCTAGTATGCCAAAGCAGTGCAGTGTAGACTTGAAATTCGATTTCGTTTGCACTGTTGAACATCGTAAGTTTAATATTGAGATATGAGCCTCGTTGCAATGTATCGATCCACAGGTTCAAATAGCAATGGGCCGTTTCCTGATGGACACTTTTCACCATTCCTTAGGCTCGCTATTTTCGATGATCGGCTATGGCCATCATCTTCTACCTTAGATATATTCTTTTATGCCATGTTCCTACTCTTGGCTCATGGGACGATATCAAACTCTGATACAGCTTTGAGACCTTCCGGATTCCGGATTTTCGTGAGCCTGGCCCTGTCGAGTGGTCAAGGCCTTTGCCAGCTTGGGTATATGCAAATGTGTACAGACAATTGGGAATTGCGATGCATGAGAAGCGTCAGAAGCCTAGAAAATCACACGATCCATCGAGATGGATTTCCCATTTGCATTCAATCGTTTCTCAATGTCATCTATGATATGAATTTTCGTAGGATCCTGAGGTCTGCCCAATCCTTATCCGTCCCCAGGCCTGACTGTCTCATTGCATTATCTCACGTTGCTTCCAACATCATCATTACCCGGGTTTGCCTCTTCATACAGTGCTTGCTTGGTCTCAGGTCCGCCTGGCCCTTCGAAGTCTCGAGCCTTGGTAGGCCTGTAGATTTGTGAGATCTTATCCTCCCCACAGTATGGCCCATTGTACTTACTGCCCAGATCCTGTCTTTCCAGACTTGGTAATGAGATCTCCGCCCTCATCGACTGGGATCTCGCGGTTGTCACCAGCGCCTGAAGCTGCGGAGCCAACCTTCACGCTTCCTCCCGGAAATCTGTCGGCTGCGCTGGTGTCGATGCCGGACTCGGTTGCTGTTGGAAGGTTAAAAGCTGAAGGGTATGGTTGGGGGAGAGGTATTTGATATACTAGATTCCGCAGTACTGATGCCATGCTTTGCTTGGTGGGAGTTGAGGTCACGCTCGGCCTGTTGGGCGAGGACCAGGGGATCCTGGCCTTCGTATTCTTGGGACATGATGATTTGGTGGTGGCTGGTGATTAGATTGATGTATAATTTGTAGCAGCTGGTGCCGGAAAAGGCTCCGTGGTTGTCATCTATGTGAGATCGCGAAAGAGGTGATGTCAGAGTACGCTAAGGATAGGTAATAATGCCAAGACTCAGCCCTGTTGGCCTGGTGGAAATCTGAGTCTATAATCCTCTTATTCTTAACACTCTGCCTCTATTCATCACTTCAACATGAGATGTTGGGAGCGAAAGGTGAAGACAACAATAATAAGAGCAATGTGCTTAGGTCAGAAATTTGGCAGACATTCACGCGAGATGTTCTCTCTCGTCCAAGGAAATACTAATTCACCCACAGAAACCCCATGAAAATCGAAGGCATGTCAAAATCAAGCGTACAAGAGATTCTAGAAGTGACGCCTTATCCGAAAGATTTATCCCTGCATGCGTAGCTCAAAGATGACAAACCTATTGTTCTGCAACTGGAGATGCGCTGTTGTAGTTGGAGTCGCAGTCCTTCTCTTTCCATTAAAAGCCCAGTAGCATCCATGATATTTGTCCGATGTAGCTAACAAACAGGTGTCTTATCATGTAAGATGGGCATTTTGTTGTATACAGAGTATGGAACTATACTACGCGGTTTCTGTTCAATGAAGTAGTCTAAAGTACCTCTAGGGTTCTTCCCTTCCAGATGGGTCTTTTCCTTTGATTTGCATTCAGAGTGAACTTTTTTCAGCTGTATTGCTTGAATTACCGGAATCTATAAAGTGGGTCCATAAATTAGTATCCCGATTGGTCAAGTGCATTGTGCAATTAGGATGTCATCTATATCTACGCCGAAGCTCTCAATTCCTCCCTCTTTCTTTCTACCATATGATAGACCTATTGTTCTTCTCACGGAGTATTTTTCGTCAAACAGTGCAGTCAAGATGGTGTCTTTCATTGGGTTCCTGACCGTGCTCGTCACAGCAGCAACCATCACTGCAGTCTATGCAGTTCCAGCCCCAGCATCTGAGCTTTCAATTTTTGAAAACCTGCCGATCGTCCCTCAAGGATGGTACCAAGGCATTGCCGTACCTACAACTAAGCGTCTCCGTTTCCGAATTGCCATCAAGCAAGCGAGTGCGTACATTCTCGAGCAGCATCTCCTGGCCATCAGTGACCCAGACCACGCCAAATATGGACAGCATATGAAGCGAGATGAGCTCAAGGCAATGTTGCGACCGAGTGACGAAGTATCAAGTGCCATCTTAGGCTGGCTTAGTAGCCAAGGAGTACCAGCTAAGGACATCGAGGACAATGGTGATTGGATCAAGTAAGTGTTCCCTAGTCCTGATCCTGATCTCGGAGGGAGGAGGAGATATCAAAAGACTTGATGCTGATGGAATTCTTGGCCAGCTTTTACGTCACTGCCAACGATGCAGAGCGTATTTTTGATACCGAATTTCACTACTATCGCAACTCGCTCACTGACGTTGAGCGAATCCGTACCCTTCAATACTCGGTACCAAAAGACCTACATCAATACATTCAAATGATCCAGCCCACCACGCGCTTCGGGCAAATGCAGCGCTCAACAGGCTATGAGCATTTTGTTGTTGGCCCTTCTACTAACTCGATGAAGCAGTATTCAGGGGATAGTCTCAATGTAACATTTTGCAATACTACCATCACTCCTCAATGCCTCAAGGATCTCTATCACGTTGGAGACTTCAGAGGTAGCAGTACCAATGGCGGTAAGATGGGCATCTGCGGGTATCTCAATGAGGTACGTTTGCAATTCTCCCTCCCTATTAACCACTGGAGTCAGTGTTGCGAGACACGTCTAGAGAGTAAAGATAGGGGTCTAATTCTCAGTTGCTCCTAGGTCGTGCCTCATGCCCTAAGCCTAGAAGAAAACGCTGACTCCTAAACCTCGAACAGTACGCTAGGTTTGTAGATTTTTCTAATTTCACCAAGCAGTACACACCTTACGCTGCCTACGAGAACTTCACCTACGTCTCGATCAATGGCGGATTGGAGCTTCAGAACGACACTAGCGATGACTCCATAGAAGCTAATCTGGACTCACAATACGCTTATCCACTGTCTTACCCAACGCCCGGGTACTACTACAGCACTCGAGGTCTTGGAGAACTCGATCCTGATTTGGATGAGCCGGTCTTGGCAGATGATCAGAACGAGCCCTACCTGGACTTCCTTCATTACATCTTGACATTGCCGGATGACGAATTGCCGACGACGCTCAGCACATCTTACGGCGAGGATGAACAGTCCATACCTGAACCGTACACGAACCAGACCTGCAACCTATTCGCTCAACTCGGCGCTCGTGGTGTCTCAGTCATCTTCTCGAGTGGCGATCTTGGGCCTGGATCAGCATGCCAGACCAACGACGGGAAAAATACCACGCGCTTCAACCCAACATTTCCCGGTGCATGCCCCTTCGTCACCTCGGTGGGAGGGACTATCAATGTCGAACCTGAACAAGCCGCGCCATTCTCATCCGGGGGCTTCTCTGACCGTTTCCCAAGACCGCCATATCAAGACTGGGCAGTCAGGCAGTACTTGGATTATCTGGGTGACACTTGGAAGGGACTCTACAACCCAAATGGGCGAGGATTCCCCGATGTTGCAGCACAAGCAGCCAACTTCGTTGTGATCGATCATGGAACAGAATTTCATATTAGTGGGACAAGGTAAGCCTCTGATTGGATTTACCATGCTTTCTTTAACACTCACTTCTAACACACTTCTCAGTAGTTCGGCTCCGGCCTTTGCGGGCATCGTATCACTCCTCAATAGTGCTCGGCTTTCAGCGAACCAGAAGCCACTCGGGTTCTTGAATCCTTTCATTTACAAGTATGGATACCGAGGGTTGAACGATATTGTCAACGGGAAGTCGAGTGGATGCACCGGTATTGACAGATACACGTTGGATCCTGCCCCGTACGTGCCTGGTGCTGGCTGGGGTGCTGTGGAGGGTTGGGATCCAGTAACGGTTAGTACCTTCAGACTCAATTTCTCTCGTTCGATGTCCACCTTTGTGTCAAGGTCATTTCTCAGGAGCAATGAATACTACCCATGCACACTCCAAACCTCATCTTTCTTAGAAGAGTAATGCTGATTCCTATTCTCTGCCTAGGGCTACGGCACACCTAACTTCCCAATCCTGCTCGCTTTGTCTAAAGCTTACGGACAGCAATCCGGTGACTCTTACTAGGGTTCGTACGGAGATTCAGGTCGTGGCTCCCATGATGGGAGGCACTAAGGAAGTGCAATCCTGATGCGATTCTTGCAAAGTTCCTGCTTCATTAGTAGCATAGGTCCGGCGATTGCCTTATACTTGTCAGGTAGATGATGTTTTCAAATGGAGAAATGCGCTCTCACTTATGTTCATTTACTCTGAAGTTCATGCGAGAGGGTAAATGGTATACGCGTGTGAGCAAAGCTGAGGGAGAATGCAAGGATGCTAAAGAGCTTGCCTCAGTCCCTCAGATGTGCCAAGCTCCGCTAAGCCCCTTCGGGTTAGCTTCCGCTCGCTAAGCCCCTTCGCGTTAGCTTCCGCTCGCTAAGCCCCTTCGGGTTAGCGCCTTCTGCTTACTACGGAACCTCCAGGTAGCACGTCTGAGCGTAAAATCCGAATATTACGTCTGGTTCGCCTTATTTTAACTGTCGATTATTAAAATACCCGCACCATTCTACTTTTAGACTAATACCGTAATCTTAGCGATAAAATCTAAATTCATTATATATTAATATAGCCGCGTATAGAAATATTATAATTAATAATTACTTTAATATTAATAAAATTTAAATTATAAATAATTATCTATAAACTTTCTTATTATTATCTATAAAATTATAATACCGACGTAATAAAAATCCTATTAAAAGTATTTATTAATGTCAAGGTGTGGTTACTTTAGTAGTAAGAATAATAGTGGTGTGAAAGATGTTGATTATCTATGGAGGATTTGGCCTAATATGCCAGAATCCAGCCAAGGCGCTAGTCCTATTATGGAAGTACCGAGGCTCAGCCTGGTAACACTCATGCCAGAGTCCACCCCGTGACAATTAACTAACTAATTATCGTTATTTATTAAATATTAAAGAGTATATATTTATTATTAAAGATTAAAAATTATTCTTTATTTAGCCCCCCCGATAAAGTATAACGCGTCTAAACCTTAAAACTTTATAAAGATCGTATTTTTATTATCTTTATTATTATCCGTTACCCCGTCTTCTCCTTTTTCCCCTTCCGTCGGTTTATCCTAGTTTATATCGAGGCCGACTATTTTTACGTCCGTTTTAGATTTTATTTTAATATCTAATATATCTTTATTATTAAAGATTATATTATTAATTCTAGTATAATTATAAAGTTTCGCCGATTTAAGCTCCTTTCTATACTAAGGGCCCTTTTAAGTTATATAATAATATAAGTTATATAAAGCCTTTCTACGATAGTAATTATTTGGATAAAATAAATTCTCTACGTTAAAAATTAGAGATCGTAATTAAATTATTCGTATTAAACACTTATTTTTTTATTTAAAAGAATCTATTAAATTCGTTATTAAGGCTCCGTGAACTCTATTTTTTATATCGAATCCTATATTTCGCTACTCCGCTCGAGTATCTATTATAATAAAAAGACGATTAGGACTATTATTTATCGTTAAATAAATTTTAATATAACGGAAATAATAACTAAAATAAAATTATATATTTATAGATCTAGGATCTTTATTATACTCGTTATTAATTAAATAATCGGGATAATTTAAGCGCTAGACGTTATATTTAAAAAGAATACTCGCTATATCTTTATGAATAATTTTATTAATATTAAATAGGGTAATATAAGGTTAATCCGCTATATAAATAACCCCCCCGAGCGTTTCGGGGTCTCCGATTAAGATATTATAATCTTTACCTATACTATATTTTACTAGTTTACGAAAGCCTCCTTTAAATACTAACCTCTCGTCCTCTATTAAATAAAGGATGATTTCTTCGGTATAAATAAAGTAATACCCGTAGATCTAGTTACGGGTCTTTTTTAGAAGTGTTTCGAATATTATTATAATATAATAATAGTCCGATAAGTTTTAACTATAAGGTGAATTAATTAGTATATATATTATATTATAATAGATATTAAGAAGAGAGGGTATTAACGATTTAAATAATAATTCCGATATTATAAATTAATAATCGAAAGGGGATTAATAATTAAAAGGGATTATCTAAAATTTTATTAAAACTAAACTCTAATCTAGGAAATAATTTTAAAAGTTTAAAAGTTTTAAGCGGGGGGCTAGCCTTCTAATATTAAACTCTTAAGAATAATTAATAATAAATATATTTTAGGGTCGAGCCTAAGGTTATTTAAACCTAAAGATTTAATTATTTAAAATTAAAACTTTAGTTATTTAATATTAAGATTTTAAATTTATTATTATTATAATCGTAGCCTTATCGTTACTATATATAAACTTTAATTATTATTACTATCTAGAAGTCTAGGACGTTAGTATTAATATACTCGTAATTATAAAAGATAAAGCTAATATATTTATAGTCTTAAACTCTAATAATAAATTCGAAATTTTAGTTTTATTATAATTATTCGTAGGTTTAGTATTATTATCTAGAGGACTATTATAAACGACGCGGTAAAACTACGCCGCGCGGATTTACTAACTTTCTAACCGTTATTAAAGATTATTATAATTATATTTAAAAATACTTTACTAAATTATTATTATTACCTTATTAATCTCGGTTTATATAATATTATTCGCGATTAAGGAGGAGGGTTCTTAGGCGGCCCCCTCTATAAATAATAATAACTTAATATATAATAATAAAGTTAGGAAGGTCGGGTCGTTAAGGTATCCGGGTATAAATTAAATAATCGTTTTATAAAATCGTTTTTATATTAGTTTCTAATAGTGGATCTTCTCCCTAACCGGATATTTAAAATATAAGTTAATATTAAATACTTTTTATCTATTTAATATATATAGACTCTTCGCTTAAATATAGTATTATCCCTCCTCCCCCGTTATTAATATATTCCCGTCGATATTTATATCCCCTACCGCTTTTTATTATTTGGCGGTATAACCGAGAGAGTATTTTAAACCACGTATTATTCCGGCTAAATCGAATTTATTTAATTAATTTATAAAGATTCTAGCCGGGTACTAGTTAATTATAAATAAAATAATCTAATTATTTAAACGGATATTAGATTTAAGGATTTAGTCGACTCTTAAAATTCCTAGATTCATAAATAAGGTAAAGTAATTATAGGCTACGAAAATTATATATCGGCGCTCGACGGGTCTATTAATATTCTTTCTAATTAGGTTATAAAGGTCGTAATAAATAATATTATATATTATTATTCTCTAGATTAAAGGCTTAGCGGTTTTAATATCGCGCTTCTTCTTTATAAATTTATTAGAGTTCTTATCTCCTTTAATTCTAAGATTTATTCTCTTTTTTCTTTATTTTATAAATATTCCTTTAGTAGACCCTATAACCTTATCCTTTTTAAACTTAATAAGTGTTTTTTATTTACACTTAATAAGTATCTCCTCGTTATTAAGTTAATCCTCTATATTTTTACGATTATAATTAACGTCGTTATCGATTAATATAACGTCGTTATTAATTAATATATTATCGTCGTCGTTTTTATTTATTTTCTCCTTCTTCTTTTTATTATAAGTCGATTATTCCTTCTTAGTTATTTAAGCCTTAGATACCGCCGGTTTAATTTTCGGGACTAACGCGTTATTTTTATTTAATTTACGTTTTATACCTAGCTTCGGGGTAGGCCCTTTATACTTCGATTTAATATTATTATCTTCGAAGGCTAGTTTATAATCCTCCGTAAAATAATTCTAGTTATAATATTAATATAATAGATAGTAAAGGTTAACGAGTAAGATTTATTAAGGTTCCGTTTTTAAATATCTCGCCTAAAGTTATCCTTATATTTATATTATCGGAGGACGGTTTACCTAATAAATCCCCTTCGTTATTATTATTATTAGAGTAAATTATATCGTTTAAGAGATCGTTAATCTCCGTGATTAATATTAAATTATAAATATTATTATCCTTTACTATAATTAATATTAAAGTATAAAAATTAGATAAAGAGATTAAGAAAGTTAATTTAAAGAGGAGAAAGAAGAAATAAAAATTAAAATAAAAACTAGTTTAAGAAATAATTTTAAAGTTTAAAGATTTTTAGGCGGGGCTAGGGGCGCCTAAATATTATTATTAATAATTATATTACTTAAAAGTAAATTTTTATTATTCGAAAATGAATTTTAAATTCTTATTTAGTTTAAAGACGTCTAAGATTCAGCCGTTATTAATATTAAATAAAGAGATTAAATTAGAACATTATTATTTAATATCAAATATTTATTTGAGTTTTACCTCCTAGCCAAAAATATTCAAATTTCAAAATAATCTTCTAGACTAATGACTTCGTATATTAATTAATATTAAATATTTATTTAAGCTTTACCTCCTAGCTAAAATTATTTAAATTTTAAAATAATCTTCTAGAGTACTAACTTCGTATATTAATTAATATTAAATATTTATTTAAACTTCACCTCCTAGCTAAAAATATTTAAATTTCAAAATAATCTTCTAGAGTAATAACTTCGTATATTAAGATTTAGTACGTAAGGCTTACTAACGATTATTATTATTAATATTATTATTAGTATTTACCGTACTAACCCTATTATTATTATCGTCGGTAGTATAATAATTCACTTTATTTATTAATTTTATTCAAACTTTTATTATCTTTATTCGTTAAAGCTCTTTACCTCTTTTTATTTTTTATCGACTTATTATTTAATTATTTATAATATTATCCTCGTTAATATCTTATAAAGATTCTCCTTCTTTAGTAGTCGTTAAAATCTTAATCCTCGCGCTTATATTTAAAGCCTTTAATAAATCACTAGTAGATATATACTAGAAAACTAACGAAATAATATATTAGGCCGGAGAATTAAAGGTATAAATTAATCTAATCTAGGATATACTAGAAAAGTTCGTTAATAATATAAAGATCGCTAACGAGATTATTACGGAGGTATAGGGTATATTAATAAATAATAAATTTTAAATAATAAGATTCGGGAGTAAATAAAAAGTGTATAAAGCGCTAGACTCGACGATTCTATAAAATATCTAAAAACGGGCGATAATTAATTATAGACGAAAAAAGAAATACGCTAAAGGTATACGAAATATATAGAGGACCGTAGTATAAAATTAATAATTCGATACTATAGGGGAAAATCACCTCGGCTATATAAATTAAATCGCTAAGAAATTTATTTATAATAATAATTATTCTATAATTATTTAGTTAACGGTTAACTACTTAAAACGAAATAATTATAGACGAGGATCTATATATAAAAGTATCCCGAAAGACTAGTAGATATTAAATAACTTAAGTAAAATTAATATTTATACTCTTTTAATTAAGTCGGGCCTAACGGATAAATAATTAATAAAATTAAAAATTAATCGAAAGTATCTAGTAAAATTAAGGATAGATAATAACGAGGGACCTTTATTACGAGGAAAATATAAGAGATATAACCGTCGAATCGTTAATAATAAGGAGATTAAGCCCGAGTCGGTAGATTATAAAATTAATAATAACGATTTAAGCGGTATCTCGGAGAATAAAGATATAGTACCTTCGAGCGGTAACTTTAATAAGGACGATAATAACGACGACGATAATAACGACGACGATAATAACGACGACGATAATAGCGACGATAATAATAACGACGACGATAACGGCGATAAGAATTAAGGAATAAATAATCGGGTTAAATATTTCGGTTATAATTATATAGGCCTATCGGCTAATTCCTTTAAACGGGTAATAAAGAAAAATCTAAAAACTATTAATATAAATAACGAGGCTAATTAAATTAATACCCTCCGGGTATTTATAAAAACTAGGTCCGATTTACGATATATTTATTATATATACTTATACGTTATAGCTAGATATTTCGGCCTATAAATTAAATTATTAAACGAAAAGAGTATCCGCTTACGATTAATTAAATACTAACGTTATCGAAGTAATATAAATACTTTTAAGATTAGCGTAGTTATTAAGAATTAATAACGGATAATAACCCGACTATAAATAAACGATAATAAATATAGGGTTTATAAATACCGAATAATTAAAACGAGTATTAGAGTATTCCTAACTAATTAAATATCGCGGTTTATTATTTATAAAATAGAAGGGCTAGAAGTATAGGATACCTAGAAAGAGACGGGCAATATTATTATTAAAGGTATATTTAATTAATTATAAATAAGGGTAAACTTAGAGGGTAGCTCCGAGATTAAAGTTAAAGATATTATAACGGAGGAGTTCGATATATATCTTCATTATTAAATAGAGCGGAACGGATAACCTAATAAAGGGTAGTTACTTACGGATAATATTTTATTTATTAATATAATAAATTATCTAGTAAAATCCGATATATTAGGCTCTATATATATACCTACGATTTAATCGTAATTATCGACTAGTTTTATATCCTTATTATATTAAATATACTCGGCCTAAAGACTCGATCTTTTTTTAATATATCGATATAAATATACCTAAATATCTCGCCTATAGGTATAAAGTTAATATTATATAAAAATTAATATCTTTTAACGACGAGATTATTAATAATTATACGGAGATTATTCTAGGTTTCTATAAAAATATAACTAAATAATAAAAGAGGGTAAAGGGGCGGGGAAAAGTAATAAATAATTATATATATAAAATAAATAAGATCTAGGAGCTAGTAGATATAGTTAATTATAATTAATTCGTTTTAATACCGTATATATATAAAGACGTAAGGATTACTTAGTTTAAAATATTATATAATTTAATATTAGGCCGCCTAGATATTACCCTCCGAAGGATTATCCTTTTATAATTCGTAGAGGTAAAGGAAGATAACGAGACCCTAAATAACGAGGAGTCCGATAAATAATTAAACCTCGCCTTTATTTATTTAAAGTAGACGGCGGTAAATCTTATACTATTAAGATTACCGAATAAATTTAGTTTAATTCTTTATCGATTTCCGGCCGGTACCCAGCTCGTTCTAATATTACCCGTTAATTAAATATTAATATATAAAGTAACTTAAAAGGACTTAGTTATTTAGGGTTATATTAATTTATTATTAAGAATTAACCGAGGGCGCGTATAAAAAGTTATTTAAAAATACTATTTAAAGGTATTAAGGTTATTTAGGGTAACCTAAGATAAAGTAAAATAAACAGAGAAAAAATTTTATAACGAGAGTAGTTTTTTTCGGTAAACGAATAATAAAATTAAAGGGCGTTAATATTAAGTTATATAAATAACGTAGGATATTATTAATTATAGGGTAAAACCGCGCGGCGCGGTTTCGCCTAACTCCGTTATTTTAATTTTAATTATAACGATCTTATATTAACTATTAATATTAATCTTTAATATTAATAATCCGCGTTATAAATTATATTAAAATAGAAATTATATTATTATTTATTAATTTATTATCTAGCCCTTTAATATCGCCTCCCCGTTTATCTCCGTTATATATAAAGACCGTAAACCGCCTATTTAAGCGAGCGCGCCGTACTTTTATCTTAAACCTCCGCCCTTATATAGCCTTAAATAAATTAGTCTTTACCTCCTCTTTTTTAAATTCTTCCTCCGCCTCTACCCCTACCCCTACCGGTAGTAATAATTTATCGGAAGAGACGGAAGCGGGTAATAAAAAATATCGTCGACGATAAATAAAAAGTAAAAAGATCACTAGTATATTAATAATAATAACCGATATATAATAGGATATAAAGAGATTTTTAAGAGCGCTTTATAAACTACGTAAAGTTTATACTTTCCGTTTAGTATAAAAGTAATTTTTCGATTTCGCTTATAACGAGTTATTTAGTAATTCCCGATTCGAAAAATAATTAATATCTAAACGGTATAACTCGCTAGTTAGGAGGTAGGGCTAGCTAGTCGTTAATATACTTTAACGAGAAATTAAAGTCTTAGGGGAGTATAAAGTATTTAATATTTTTTATTTATTTATAAAAGGGCTTAAGGGCGGTACCTTATAACTATTTAAAAATATTATTCTAGTTATATTACGGCTGGCCCCGTAATAACTTAATATCTTCTACCGAGTTTATTATAAAAATAGACTAAATAGTTTATTATTATTATTAATAAATCCTACTATTTAATAACCCGTCGTTTTTATATTATTAATACTCTACTACTTAATACGGCCTTATAAGTCGATTAACTTTTAAACGATTTTAGGGCTTTATTTATATTAAGGGGGGGTATAACGACGAGTTCTCGATACTCTATATTAATTTAGTTTAATTATTTTATATTTAATACTATAGCGATATATAATAACCCTTAAAAAAAACGCCGAAGTAAGAGTTTAACTAGTAAAGTAGGCCGCGAGTATTATTTTAATCTACGATAACTTTAAATATATAAAAGAAAGGCGTAGGGAAAGAATAAATAACTACCGAGAATTCCGATTAATTACTACTACGTTAATTTTAGAAGGGCGTCTCTTCGATAAAAGGGCCCTTCGGTAGGATATATAGCGCCCGATAATTATATTATTATTAACCGAAATAATCGCTCGCTAGTTAATACCTATTAATATAAATATAAAGATACGTTCTTTATTTTTAATTTTATTACTCTTCCTTTTATATTTTAATATTAATTAATATACGCTAACGAACCCGAGTTCTAAATTCGGCTATATTATATCGAATTAATAATCTCGGCGGTATACGTATTTTACTTAAGTAATATAAAGTTTTTATAAATAAAAGTAATATTAGTCCTAAAGAAATTAGACCCGGTAATAATAAGATACTTCTTAATAATATTAATATTTAAAGATAAGAGTACGACGGCCAATAATATCTATATATTAAAGGATATATTCAAATATTAATTTAGATTAAACGATAAAAGCCCTATTTTTAATATTAATATTCGATTAATATACGGTAACCTTAAGATATAATTACGTATATAATTTATTAAGACTTTACGTAGCGATATTTCCGAGCTTTTATTTAATACTTTTAACTAATTATTACCGGGCTTAGGTCTCTAGTACCTTCGCTTTAATATATTATAATTACTTTATAAGATTTATTAGGGCCTTAGTAACTCTACGGATCTATTTATTTTATAATATACGACCGATCGTTAAAATCGCTTTAAGATTATTTACTTAATGGACTTTTAAACGTTAAAGGACCTAATTATCTATAATTATTAGGTACGTATAATAGGAACCTAGGTTAAAATCCTAAGGTAGTAATTTATAGACCTTTAATATATAGAGGATATCGTATCCTAGCTCGCGGTATAAAGTACTTTTAATACCTAGCCTCGCGTATTAAAAAAGATTTCTAAAGTTATATATACCTAATCTTTATCCACTCGCGATTAATAGTTCTAAAATCATTAATATTTTTATATATACGTCGAAATTTATTTAACCCTACGATATATTATTAAATATATTAATATTAGCCTACTCCGCTACGTTTTATACTACGTTATAATTCTCTTCTAGGCCGATACTACCGGTACTTTAAAATATATATAAACCCTATTTTATATACTTTATATAGTAGATTCACCGGCAGTAATAATAAAGTTATAAAAATATATATTAACGAATAGTTTTATGAACCTATAAGGAATAATAGATATAAATTTCGAGCTCGACCGCCTTTTTAAGTTATTTAATAATAATCTTAAAATATTCTAATACGACCGGTCCTATTATTCTAAGTATAGTAACGTATTATTTAAGAATTAGGCTTTTAATAACCTATACTTTTTAGAGTTAAAGAGGATAATAGAGTTTATATTTAGAAAACCCTCCTCGGTTATATATCCAGTTAAAAGCGCGGCCGAGGATATTTAAAATATAACTCTTAACCTCGCTTATAGGTCGTTTATTCGTTATACCGAGTAAAATAAATTCTCTCTAAGTCTAATTATTAACCTTTTCGATACCGGATTTAAATAATTAAATAGGAACGTATTAAAATATAATAAACGATATACTTAAAAATATATATTATTAGTGGATAATAAATATAAGGATACTCTAGCGGCTAGGTTAAAGATTAAATATAACTTCGTATTAAAGAGTCTTATAATCCTAACTTCTACTCTAAAGCCTTCGAGTATAATATTTATTAATTAATTTAATAATAAATCCGCGCGGCGCGGGTTTATTAACTAGTTTTAGAATCGCGTAGGGCGTTATTTATATTAACGGGATCGAAAGGGGGTTAATTCTACCGGTTAATTCGCCGATACCTTCTATAATAACTAGTATAATTATTATAATATTATTAATTCCCCCCTTAACTTACCCGCCTTACTACGAGGGTTAGGCTATAAAGTATAATTTTTACTACTATATTACTCTTTAATAATATAATATTTATTATCCTTATACTAGGTTTTCTTCGGCTCCGTATTCCGAGGCTTATTAAATTAACTCTCCGCCGCGTTAATTTTAATATAAGATTTACTCTTTATAGCGGGTATATTTAGTCGCTTAACTTTTACCCTATTAATTACGATTCTACCCCTAATATATACTTTCTTAATTATTAGTTTATACTTTACCCTAATTAACTAGTTATCCCTCCGCTTTTTAAATTTAGTTTATTTTTTATTAAATAGCGGATCTAGCCGCCGTTTTTTTTTAATATTATTATATATTACCTACGCGTCGAATATCTTACCCCGATTTAACTCTTTTTATCGTCCCTACTCTAGGATATTTAATATTTTAATATAATATAAATAGAGGCTAGACCACGCGCTATTAATCTATTAATATATAATTCGTTTATTGCGAATACTCTTTACCTACGTCGCTAAATCTCTTAAGATTTTATCCGGTATTATTAAGGATATAAAGAAATATTAAGACGAGTCGATAAATTTCTTATTTAATTTTTAATATCGTTAAACTCGAAGTTTAAATATATACTACGGACGTTTAAATAAATTCTCGTTTACTAATTTATTTAACCCCGCGTGAATAGTAATAGGCGCTTATAACTCTAGATTATAAACCGAGTAATAAAGAAATAACTTCGTATAATTCGATATTTTATATTCCGTATTATTAAAAAAGGCGAGGCCGATATCGCGAATATAACCGCTTTTAGGTACGTTAAAGAGATTATATAAATTAAATACTATTCGAGCTCGTCGGTTAATATTTATATAATTTATATAAACTCTTTTAAACCCCGATAGAGATCCCGTTATTATATTATCGAGCGAAGCCGGCTCCGTTAGAGACGTACCGCTTCTAGGGCCTATATACTAGGGTAGATATAATAAAATAAAATATACCTACCCCTAATTATAATATATCGCGCGACGTATATATTAATATACCTTCTAAATAGACGAAGGGAGTAATTATTAAATAACTTTTTTTATATCTAGATTATTAACCCCTAGCCTATAAATATCCGTTATAATAATAATATATAGAGATAAACCTTAAGCGGATAATAGACCGAAATATATCGCGATATCTTATTTATCTCGAGTAGTTATCGTCGTAAAAAAAGGTACGACCAACTTTATACCCTCGATCGGATACGATAATCGTTTTATTTATACGTATATTAATTAGTATATATCCCTAACCTAAATTACGGAATCTATAAAAATAATCGTCTTCGGAATATTTTAGGCGGTAGTAATCTACGACGGTAAAATATATTATAAGTTAAATATACTATTAATAGAATTATAAATAGTATTAATTTAGATATATATCTCTAGCCGATTAAGCGGAGTCTTTATAATAATAATATCTTCTATAAAAATATATCGCTCTCGTATAATCTTAAATATTTCGATATCGAGCGTTATAGAGACCCCTAAAAAAGGGACGTTAAACGGTAATTATTTTCGGAGGATACCTAGATTAAAGTATACTAGTCGAAACTCCTTCTACTCGGTTACTAGATAAAGCTCGTTAATTATTAATAAATATAACTATAACGTAAAGTTAATATACCGTAGTATATTAATATTAAAATCACTCGAACTAATAATCTTAGGACTTATAAAGATTATTATTATTAACTACTTATTTATAAATCGCGTTTAGTTATTATACCGTAGGTAAACTAGCCGGAGCGTATTATTATAATATTAACGGGGTTATTACTATCGCCGTTTAAAACGAAGAGTCGGTAATTAAATATATAATTTAATTTCTTATATTACTCTTCTAATAAAGTATTTAAAAGTATAATAATTAATACCGCTTTAATAGGTAAAAATATTAATGATAAAACCTAAAAGACGATACTTTTACTAAATCTAGTTTTCGTAATTAAGATTAAATTCGTTCTCTGGTTTAATAATATATCTAAAATATTATATTACTTCTCTTTAAACTCGACCCCGAAATAACGTATCGCGGCGCCTTCTATATACTCTCGATCTAGAGTCTTATATAAATTATCTATCTTTATTATAATAGGCGTAAACGCGAAATCGCCTACTATATACGGTATTATTATAATAAATATTAGTTTTAACCTTAAATATATTTCGCGGAGGGTTCTATAACGAAGGGGACCTACCGATAATAAAGAATAAAAACTAGTAATAAATAATTATCGTTACAGTAATAATCGAAACTTAAGTTATAATTAAGGATTTTTAGATAACCTATATTTATTTCGCTATATATACGATAGATAGTATTATAGATAACTATATTCGAAAGAGTATATATAGAAATATTAGCGCGCGATTAATTTAAATCTTATTCTAAAATAGTTAGATAACGATCGCGTCGTAAAGTTAATTATTAATAAAGAAAAAAGTTAACGGAAAAATTTATATAGGCGGCCCGCGAAAATAATATAAACCTAATAAAAATATAGGGTTTTATACTCAGACCTACCGCCGTTTAGTTACGAAGTTAATATTTCTAACCCGAAGGGGCTTAGTAAACGGGAGCTAACCCGAAGGGGCTTAATAGTAACTCGGTAGGTCTAAGGGATTAAGGTAACTAAAGAGTAGATATTATAAAGTTAGTGACTAATCCGACCCCTTCGTACCCAGCGCCCCTATACGGCGGACGATAGGCCAAGGTAGGACACAATTAAAAATCCAAAAACCAAAATTTTAAAAACTAAAAAATAATCTACGGCCCTACCGCGTAGGCTTTAAAACTAGATAATCCGTTAATAATAACGCGGTGATTATATAATGAATTATTTAGAATATAAATTACGTACGAGTATAAATCTATTTTAATTATTTCTCGTATAAATATAAATCGTTATTAGGTTATTAATAGAAGTTACTCCGTTTATTTAATTTTAGGTACTTTTTAGGCTACGATTCCCTAATTAATTTTAAAGAATTATATAATAATATTTTAAAAATATAACGTAATTATAAATTATATACGAAGAAACTATTATTCCTAGTATTTAGGCGATTTATTATATAATATTTTAAAACTAGTTAAAGAATTAGGGTTTAATTAATATTTAAAATAAATTATATATAATAACTCCTATTTAACTAGCTTTTAAGAATTATATAATAATACTTTAAAAATATAACGTAATCTTAGGTTATATACGAAGAAACTATTTTTCTTAATACGTTAAGAGTTTATTATATAATTATTTAAAATTAGTTAAAGAACCGTAGCTTAAAAAGTATTTAAGATTAAATATATAATAAAGCTCCTATTTAACTAGCCCTAAAATATTATATAATAAATTATCCTTAATATAAATTATATCGTAATTAATTATAAAGTATATTTAAGGATAATAATATAATTAATTTATATAATATAAAGGGTAAAGTTAAGAGTTTATATTAAAAATTCTTTATATAATTCCTTCCCCTTCTTTTTTTTTCCTCTTTATTATATATATTTATTTTTTATTATATATATCTCTTATCTTTTAACTTTTCTTCGTATAACTCTTTAATTTTATTATATAATAATTAATTATTATATAAATATCTTAAATAAACGTAGTTATTTTTTATTATCTTAACTACGCTAGCGATTATATTTAGTTTAATATCGTTAATTAAGGTCTCGGCTCTTTTATATACTTTATATTAAATTAAATTATACTCGGCCTTCTAAAGCGAAACGTCGCCGCTCGGCCTTTAGTTATAATAATAGCGCGAATTTATATAAACCGCCCGTTATATATTAATATAATTTTAATATAGAGTTATAAATACCTTCCTCTCGCCGCTTTTACTCTCCGCCGAGTAACCGGGTCTTATACGGTATATTTTATATTAAGATAAATTAACCCTAGTAAAGAGAAAATATTCTTTAAATATTAATACCTACTTAATTACTTTAGCGGGTCGTATAATAATTATAAATAATAAAATTATATAGTTTATTACTTTATATATAACGGTACGCTTAAAGCGCCGTCGGATAAATTATTAGATAATAACGAGGACGAGGAGAGTAAAGAGTCGTAGGAAGACTACGGGGAGTCGGAGTCGGAGTCGGTAGGTATTAAAAATAATAAAGGTATTATTATTAATTTATTAAATAAAGTAATCTCCGTAGTAGTCTTTATATAATAAATAGTTTTTTTTTTTTCGAGCCTTTAAAAAGTATACGGGTTAATATAATAAAATATTTAAATAAAAATACGCGTAGGTATACTACCTAGGCGGGTTTAATTATAACTTATACTTCTATATAATAATTAAGATTAATAGGTTATACGAGTTAATAATATTTTAATAAACTACTCGTATAACTAAAGCGAGGATAAATTAATATATATTTTATTTAATTAAATAATCCTAATTTATTTATTATACGAGAGGTTAAACTCTCGAATAATACTTCTTTAATTATTTAAACCTATTTATTATATAAAAGATTAAACTCTCGAATAATACTTTTATTTAAATTTATTTATTATATAAGAGGTTAAGTTTTCGAATAATACTTTTATTTAAACCTATTTACTATACGAGAAGTTAAACTCTCGAAAAGTATTTTTATCTAAACCTATTTATTATACGAGAGGTTAAACTTTTAAAATATACTACCCTTTTATTTATTTTTACTTCCCTCGCCCTTTTTATTATCTTAAATTATAATTTTCTTTATTATTTTCGTCTAATTTCTTATATAATTAAATAACGAAGTATTATTTATTTTTATATAATTAAATTAACGAGTATTCCTAGTTATTATATAATTAAATTACCGAGTATTCTTAACTATTATATAATTAAATTACCGAGTATTCCTAGTTATTATATAATTAAATTACCGAGTACCTACCGTTATACGAGTAATAAATATAATTTTATTAACTTTTATATAAAAGACGATAAAAGTAATCTCGATTTATTATAATATAAACTTTAAAGTTTATTATAAAATAATATTAAAAAAGGATTTCTTAATAAGGATTTCTTAATAAAGATAATTATATTTATTTTATTTATAATAAACTCTAAGTAAACTTCGATCTCGTAATATTATATAAATCCGATTATTTAACGAAAGAGATACCGAAGATAATATTATATAATTAAAGTAATAATAAATTAAATCTTTAAGAAGTTTATTATCGCCTTAAAAAAACTCTATATAAAATTATTTCCGGGTTAATATCTAGGGCTTTAGTTCTAACTTTAGATTTTATATATAAAATTTATTTTTAACTATTATACGAGGCTCGTTCTTAATTATTATACGAGGCTTATTTTTAATTATTATATAAGGCTCGTTTTTAATTATTATATAAGGCTCGTTTTTAATTATTATACGAGGCTCGTTTTTAATTATTATATAAGGTTTATTCTTAATTATTATACGAGGTTTAAGTTTAGATTTTATTATATAATAATAAAATTCCTTTATTATACGAAGACTAAATTTTTATTTAATAGGCCGTTTATTTTCTTCTTTAAATTAGAATTCCGGTTTAATTTTCGATAAATTAAATTACTTAAAAGATACTAGTTTTTAATAAACTAGAATAATTATATACTTTTTATCTTTATTCGTCTTTTTAAATTAATTACCCTCGAAGAGTTATTTTATTATACGAGTATACGAAATACTTTTAGATAATTTATATAAAATCTTATTCTTAATTATTTAAATAAAGAATTATTTATTAATAAGAATTCGGTAATTATAATATAACTTCTAAAGATATATTCGCTTTAATAGAAAAGTATTCTCGATAAAATTAAAATAATTTTAAATTTCGCGTTATAGGATATAAATAATTACCGAATCTAAGAAATATATAATATAAATATATTATATAATTAAGAGATTAAAGAGTTTAAATACCTAAATATTTAATATCGAGTTAATATATAATATTACTATTTAGGATACCTCCGATTAAAGTAGGTTATACCTTATATAATTATATTTATATATTAACCCGAGTTTTTTAATTAATTAACGAAGCCTTCGTTTTTTAATTTAATAAAGAGTACCGAATAAAAGTAGTTTATTATTTTAATTTAATAGTATAATTTTAATTATACGACGCGAACCTCTTCTTTTACTTTAGCCTTTTATATATATAAAAGAATATAAATAATTATTAAGAATTAACGCTCCGTCCGCTATTCTAATCGGCTAGGGGTAACTTTAATTAATATATTCGTTATTTAATTTATTCGAATTTAGGTAGAACCGGCTTTAATTATTATATACGAGTAGGAGGCTCGTTTATACGGCGCTTAATCTTATAAATAAAAGAGTCGGTTAATAATAAAATAAATTAAATACGAGTTAATAATAAAATAAATTAAATATATTTTAGTTTAGGTAAATTATTAATATTAATTATTTAATAAATTTAATTATATAATAATAAGAAAATAAAGATAAGGTTTATATTAATCGAGGATTTATAATATCGTAGATTTTATAATATCGAAGATCCCGAGTATATATTTATTAAGAGTAAAGATATATATATATTTATATCCGAGGCTCGTTTTCGTTTAATTTTATTATATAATAAAGTTAAAAAGAAGTTAAAGAGAAGATAAATTATTATATAATAGAATTTAAATTTTAAAAACTATTATACGAGAAGGTCTAAAGACTACTATATAAAAAAATTTAAAAGTTATTATACGAGAAAGTCTAAATATTATTATACGAGAAAGTCTAAAGATTATTATATAAAAAGGTTTAAATACTATTATATAAGAAAATCTAAATATTATTATACGAGAAGATTTAAACGCTATTATATAAAAAGGTTTAAATATTATTATATAAAAAACTTTAAAGATAAAACGAGAGACTAAATAAATTATTATATAAGAAAATATTTATACGATATTTATTAAAGCCTCTAATTAGGCCTCGAAGGATTCGGATAAAATTTCTTTATATAATAAATTCCTTAATAATATATTATAAATCGGTCGCTAATTTAGTTTATGCTAATTAAATCTACTTTTTAACTTCGAATATTATTTTAATCTAGGCTCGTATCTATTAATTTTATAATTATTAATTATTATACGAAGAGTTTAATAATATTTAAATTAAAGTAATTCGCGTTAATATTTAAAGATTATTAATAATAAATAGAGATTAAAGCCTCGATTATATAAAAAATTATTATATTATATAAAAGTAAATAATAGAAGATATATATCCTTATTTATATAAAAAAGTTAACCTCGTATTATTAATTTAAAATAATAAGGATCTTTATAATTATTAATTATATAATTTAAATATTTAAATAGAAAAGATTTAGCGTTTATTATATAATATATACGTAAAGATAAAAAGAGTTAGATATTATTATATAATATAGATCTTCGAGACGAAAGGGCTCGACCGTAATTATATAATATATATATAAAGATAAAAAGGGTTAGATATTATTATATAATATAAATTTTAGAGATAAGGCTTTATTATTATTATATAATATAAATATTTAAATAAAAAGAAATTAATTTATTTTAATTAATAATATCCCGTTGAAGCTCTTTAAGTTTCTCGGTATTTATTTTAAAATTATAATTTTTAATCTTTACTTTTAATTATTAGAATAAGTTATATAATCTCCCCGAAATCGTTTTTAGGCGGTAGAGTTATTTACGAATTTAATATATATTTTAATTATCTACGAATTACTCGATTTATAGACGGATAACGGGAAAATAAACTACGAGAAGAGTAATTATATCCGTATTTTTATCCTTCGAGAATTAATTTATTATATAAAGATTTCCGAAGAATTAAATTTATATCCTAGTTACGGTTTTAGTTAATTAAATTTATTATAACTCGATTCGTTAATTTAAAATACTTATATTATATATATAATATTTTTTAAATTCGAGGTCTAGTTCGAAAACTTATTATAATACGATATATATATAAATTATTATTTTTATTTCTAACCTACGATTTAATTATACGAAGCGAGGTTATAATTTAAGGCTGAAAATAATATTAAGATAATTTTATAAAATATTAATTTATATATAATTCGTAATATCGTATTAAAACTAGGGGATATAATATATATAAATATCGATTCTAGCGTAAATCTTAATTTTAAAATTAATTAATTTATTATAATTATCGACCGATTATATAAGATTTAAATTAAAGACGATAAATTCTCCCCTCTTTTATTATTAGGCTATAGTGCCTAGGGTGTTTATAATAATATGAAAGTAAGTATAAAGCCTTAATAGGAAAATGATCTCTATATTTAAAAAATAGAATTAATCTCTAAAGAGTTAGAGCGAGGGCTCCGAGCCTCCTATTTCTAAGGGGGCTCCGGAGTACCGGAAACTATAATATAATACTATAATATAAATAGCGTAACTACGCCGTATACTCCTTATATAAGATTTATATATTATATTTAATAGTTATTATAAAGCTAGTCTTAGTATAGTATAATAATTACCTCCCCTTTTAAGGGTTTCGCCTTTAAAACTAGTAGGTATTAATTTAATATTTTAATACTCCGACGAAGGAGTATAATATAGGAGAATTTAAATTAAATAGAGTATACGCGTAACGCCTACGCCTCCTATCTGATTTTATTAATCTCTTATCTTTATAATAATAATATATTAAGAAAAACCTCTAAACCTAATAGGAAAAAGGGAGGGAAATAAATTATATCTTAAAGTTTAATAATACGTCGCGTATAATTCGTAATCGGCGTAGTTATATAGTTATAGATTATACTAGGTATTTAATAAAAATCTTTAAATTTAAAAGGAAAAGTAAAGGAAAGAATATTATAATTACCGTCGAAAACTATAAGCCTTTATTATTAATAGGGCTTTAGCGATATCGGCGGTAGAGTAAATTATTCTATTTTATTATTTAGGAAGAACTCTAGTTATAAGAGTGAATATATACGGGTAGCGGTTTTAGTGTAGGTACGAAGCCTTCGTTAACCTTCTAACTTTTCTTCTTTTATAATATCCTATTATTTTCTATATATATAAACTCCTATATACTATTATCGATAGCTATACTATATTTAGACTTTTATTAATTTATAATAATCTCGGCCGTATCTTCAAGCTCTTTCTTTAAGGTCGTAAATATTAAATATATATTCCGTAGGTAAGACTAGAGCTAATATATCGCAGTTTAAATAAGTTTTTTTTTTTTTTTTTCTTCTTTTAAATTCTTTCTTTAAATTTATAATTATTAAAGTAAATAAATAATTTATTCTATCTTTAAATAAGGTATTTATTTATATTTTAAAAGAATTAATATTATCGTAATATTTATTTTATTTTTAAATTATTAGTTTTATACTTTACTTTATTAGCGATACGTATATAACTAGATTACTTTAATATTTAATATATTAATTTAATCTTTATAATATATAATATTAACGATAATATTTAGATATTTAATATATCCCTAACCCTCGCTCCCTATAAAATAACCGCTCGCTCTACTCCTACCCTACGTTTATCCGTATTTTTATACCTCCGCTACTTTAAGTAAATAAACCTAGATAATTACGTCCTATATAATAAGGTATTATATATAAAGTATATTTATTACGTAAAGAATAAGTATTTATATAATCCTATATATCGTTAATATTCTAAAACCGAATTATATTAATGTATCTAGATTCCGTTTAAATTTCATACTCTTATGAATTTTCTTCTTAATCGTTTAAAACGTCGAGGCCCTAATAAATATCTTCGTAAACGGGTCGTTAGGTATATAAAAGATATTATAATCTTCCTTCGGGAGATTAAATTTAAAAGCGGCGACGTTAAAAGAGGGAAGAATATATTATAATTAATATCTCGGTTTACTATAAGCGTCGAGGGTATAGATAATACCTTTTATACTCTAATAAATTAATATAATTTAGATATAATTCGTATATTAATAATTTTTTAGGGAGGGATTACTATTTAAAATACGGGTACGCCCTAAAATAGGACCACGTAATATTAATTTAACGATCTTCTCGAATCGACGGACGCCTTATTTATAAATAACCGAGTCTTAATATTAAGAAAACTAGCCGTTATAAACGTAAACCTACCCGCGAGCGCCCCGCTGGCCGTAAAGATATATCTCGCTCGAAGTCTACTAATAAGAAATAACTAGTAGTAGCTAGTAATTAATAATACTTCCTCTTTTTACTCTTTATTTTTTATATCTTTTTTATCTTCGTATTCTCTTCGAATACTTTTTATAATTCTAGTGCGTTATTTAAAGTATTTATATTAACTTATTTATTAAAGGTCTTTAATTATCTTAATTATTTTATAAAATAAAGTACCTCGCCCTTTATTTTCTTCTTTTTAATACCCTTTCTACTTTTTATTCGTTTATATTATTTATTAATTCTAATAAAGGTATATTAAGAATCGAAACGTTATTTTATCGTTAATAATACGACTTTAGAAACGATATATAGAAAATATTATAAATACGGTAATTAGTTAATAATCCTAGGCGGTACGCTTATATTCCGACGGTATCCAAAATCTTAAATAATTTAATTACTTTATAAAAGAGCTTTTTATTTAGTCGTTTTTATATTAAGTTTTTAATTAATAATAATATAAGGTTATTTATATTAAATAATTTCGGCTTATACCTTCTACTATAACTACGCTTCTACGCTTTAACCGCGATAATCTACGCTTTTATTAAATACTCTCTTAAAGTATTTAATTTTTTAATTCTTTTTTATACCGACGGTACTTCTCCCCCGTACGTCTCGCCTTCGAGACGCGGTTTAAGAGAAGGATTATAACTATATATAACTATAAATAGTATCTATTTTATTATCGTATACTACGTATTATAATATATTTATTCTATTATAGGTAAGAGTGTTACCTAATAATTTTACTCGCTTAAGTAGAAGGTTTTAAATAGTATTCTAGGGTTTAGTTCTAGCGTTTTATCTAGTTATCCGTCTATGAATAAAATATAGTATTTAGGCGCCTCTTAATTTTTCTTAAATAGTATATCTTTAATTAAAATATATTTATAAAGATAGAATCTTTATTAGAAATAATCTTATCAGGAACTTTAAACTTTAAGATAACTTCTTTGAATATTAACTCTATTAACCCCGTAGAGTCGATTATTTTAATAATTAAGATATATTATAATATCTTTATATACTTATTTATAACTATAAAGACCGTATTATAAACGCGCTTATATCGTTTATTTAGAGGTAAGTTAGTAATAAAATTTATTATAATTTCTTTTTACGGCCCCGTAGGATATAATAAGGAACTAATCTCGTTATAAAAGCGGTATCGATATACCTTAACCCACTAGTATATATCGTATATATCGATATATTCCCGTACGTTAGTCTTAAGAGTACTCTAGAAATATTTTCTAGTAAATAACTCCGTTATCTTCTTAATATTAAAGTACCCCGTTAATATATCGTTATAATATCGTTCTAGTAGCTCTTCGCGGACTAATCCTTCTTTAAGTATATAAATTTTATTATTATATCTAAGAATTAATATAGAATCTAAAGTCTATACTCCGGCGGAACGCTAGTAATCCGTTTATATAATTTCGGCGATTCTTATTTACGAGAAGGAATTATCCTTTTATAAAGCGCGAATTATTTTAATTATTAATAAGTTTTTAACGTTATAAACCGTTTCGTAAAGTATTATTAATTTAATAATAATACGTAGAATAAATAGTTTATAACCTATAGTTCTAGCGATAAAATTAAATAATTCCTTTATTATATCGTAATCGATTTAAATAAACGTCTCGTTTAAACTCTTTAGAATTTCTTATCTAGGTATTAACTCCTTAAGCCTAGATAAATATATTATTAAAGAATATATCTTTTTTACGGTAAGCCTTAAAGACTTTAATAACGTAAATTTTACGCGTATTAAGTTTTACGCGACGCCTATAAATATATTACTTAACGCCGGCGAAGTATTATTTACCTCTAGATCTTTTATATCTACGAATATATCTCGTATTATAACGAAAATAGAGCCTTAACTAGTACCTTCTAAATTTAATAACTTTTATTATAATATAAGTAATATATTATTTAAAAAGCTATTTTAATCTTTATAATTAAAACGATATAAAGGGTTATCGGCTAGGTTACTCTTCCTAGAATAATATAAAATTAAGAAATTAAAAAATAAAAGTTTTATTACTTAACGCGCTTAATAATTATTTAACTACTTAATGTTTATAAAACCCCTTAGGTTATTATAATCGGTTAAGACTTTTACTTTATATAAACTACTTTTAAAATAATATCACTATTATTTAAACGTCGTAATAATTACGAGGAGCTCTTTATTATAAATCTTATATCGAACTTTTAAACCCTATATTTTACGGGACTAGAAAGCGACGGGATATTATTCGTTATTATCTTATAGTTATATTAAAATCGTAGCTACGGTAAAATTAGAAGTATTTATTTTAATCCGAATTTTTAATTCTAGATTAAAGTATATTAAAATAAGTATATACGAGAATGAATTACGAAGTAGGTAAAACGTTTACTCTACCTCTTTAGGTTATTTAAATAAATCAAATTTTTTATTATTTTAACTACCTTTTAATAGACCCGTTAATAAATCTATTATTTATAAATAACGATAAATAAATCGACGATAAAAATTAATAAAGCCTAAAAATACTTATATATTATAAAAGGACTTTGGTTTTAATTAGGACTGAATTATATTAATCCTACGTTCGTTTATCGAGATACCTTCGGTATTTATAATAAACCCTAGAAACTTAATTAACCGAGTAAAGAACTCGTATTTCTTAAGATTTACGAATAAGGAATATTTTCGCAGGCGTTCGAGTACTTATCGTACGTAGTTAATATACTCCTCTTTTAAATTTAAATAAATTAGGATATTATCTAAATAAACGACGTAAAATATATTTATTAAACCCGTTAACGATTTATTAATATAGGTTTAAAAAGTAATAGGGATATTCGTTAAATTAAATAATATTATTATATATTCGAAAAGATTATACCGCGTACGAAATATTATTTTTTATTTATTATCTTCCTTGATTTTTATTTAATAATAAATATCTTTTAAATTAAACTTCGTAAATTATATAATATTATTTAAGCGGTTTAGTATCTTATTAATTAAGGGTAACGGGTAACGATTCTTAATAATAATCTTATTAAGACCTCGGTAATCGATATATAGTCGTAGTTTATTATCCTTCTTTAGAATAAAAAGGATAAAAGCCCTAGCGGGGTTTATAGAGTACCTAATTTAACTCTTCGTTAAGGCGTCGTCTAGGTATCTCCTTAACTTTATTAATTCTAGGTTCGATAAATTATAAAGAGGCCCGTATAACGGGTTACTCTTTATATTAATTATATAGTCGCCGTCTTTATATAATAATAATCGACTTATTTCTTTATTTAAAAAGATATTATTAAAATCTATAAATTTATTAAAAAGCGTAGGCGGTACGATAGCGGAATTATTAGAAGATATTATATTAACAGTAGTATCGCCTTTCCTAGCCTCGTTTTTATTAATAAAATCTTAATTAAAGAGACTAACCTTAATATAAATTAATATATATATAACTAGCTACGTCCTTAATAATTTCGTAAAATCCTTAAATAATTCTAATATATACGTATTTAGCGCGATACCGAACCGCTAGGTATATATATTATAGTCGGTTTAAATCTTTTCCTTTTTTATAACCGGTATATTTATAATAATAAACGAGCCTTTTTTATTAATAAAGTAAAAGATATTATTATACTCTTTAGTTTATCCTTATAAATCGGTTAGCCGGTAAACGATATTATAAATATTATAGTAATAAATAAATTACCCGCTTATTTATTTAAGAGTCGGTAGCGGCTCGCTCTTAAGACGCTCTAGGTTATACTACTATATAAATATCTTATTAATAATATTTATCTCCGCTCCTAGATCTTTATCTATTTTAATATAAATAATTTTTATATTAATATAAATTAGGTTCGTAATAACTTCGTTATCGATATTTATATTCGGTCGGGTTTTTATTTCCCTTTATTCCCTCGGGATAAAGACTTCCTTAAAGGTTTATTATTTTTTAACTCGGCGGTATAATCGCCGATATAATTAATAGTCTTTATTTTCTTCTCCGGATATTTATTAAAGTAATAACCGAGTTTATAATAATTAAAGTACTTAATATCCTTAAGATTCTTATCGCTCGCGCGAGTCGTATACGTTTTATTTATATTTCTACGACTACCTCTATTAAAACCTTATCCTTTTATATTAAATTTATCTTTATTATCTCCGCCCTTTAACCCCTTTTTATACCTTTTCCGAGGTTTTAATTAATTATCTTAATTATTATTTTATATCTTAAAGTCTCGACTAAGATTATATTCGTAACGCGCCGTAAATAATATAAATTCGGTTCGCTTAATAAGAATACTTTAGGCTTAGTTAACTTCTTTTAAAATATTAAGTCTTAAGCGGGTTATTAAATAAATTATTTATTACTTTTTATTATAGGGAGGTAGTTCGGTTTCTAAGGTATTAAAGTAAGTATCGAAATCTTATACCGATTAATTATTCCTTTAATATATATATTAATATTTAAGATTTATATTTATAGCTCGGTTTAAAAGGTCTTTAATTACGTTAAATAAATAATTCGTAAAGAACTTTTACGTTAATATATTTATTAAATAAAGTTCCTTATATTTATTTTATAATTTCTTAATTTACCCCTTTAAATAGGGTATTATATATAAAATCTTCTTTTCGTTTATTCGAAAGTTTACGGGTATTAAACGGAACGCGGTCTTTACGTCGTAGATTTATTCTTAATAATTTTATAGATTCTTCGTATAAAAATCCCGTAGTTTCGATAACTATAAATTACCTTAATTTATATTATAACCGATTTAATTACGACCTACCGTCGGGTCGTTTTCGTCTTCTATATTTAATTCTTAAAGATTATCTTCGATTTCTTTATCTCTTTTACCTACGATAATATATCGTAAATTTTTAATATTCTTTTAAATTATAATAATAGAGGCCTCTTTCTCGAGGGCTTTCTATTTACGTTTTAATTCTATAAATTATTAATTTATTATAAAATTAATATTCTTTAGTAAATCTCCCGTATTTTTATTTAAAGTATTAATCTTATACGTCTCGCCTTCGGGATAATTATTTCTAAAAAGATCTTTTATACTTTTAACGGATTATTATTTAAGAAAGTTATAAAGATTAAAACTATTAAGTTATAATATCTAGGGTATTTATAATAATATAAAAATAAGTATAAAGCCTTAATAGGAAAATAATCTCTATATTTAAAAAATAGAATTAATCTCTAAAGAGTTAGAGCGAGGGCTCTAAGCCTTTTATTTTTAAGGGGGCTCCGGAGTACCGGAAATTATAATATAATACTATAATATAAATAACGTAACTACGCCGTATACTCTCTATATAGGATCTATATACTATATTTAATAACTATTATAAAGCTGGTCTTAGTATAGTATAATATTTATTATATATTTTATAATTATTATTCTACGATAATTAAAAGTAGATTTTAATATTATTTAAATAATCGATTTTTAAAATTATTAATATATAATATAAAAAGAGAGTAAAGCTTTATTATATAATATAAGAAAAAAATAAAGTTTTATTATATAATATATTTAAAGACTAGTTAGTCTTTCTTTTAAAAATATTCTATTAAATACCCTCGTTTTATATTTTATATAGTGTTTTTCTTAAACTCCTATTATATAAATTAATATATTATATTATTCGTTTATTTTTAAGTTTTTTAGTTATTCTCCCTTTATTATAAACCTATATCTAGTCGAATTTATATAAGATTATTCTTTAATATTTTATAACTTTTATTTTTTAATTAATTAAATATCTTTTAATTATAAACTCCGAGTCGATAAATTATATACCGAATATAATCTCGTAACTCTTTTAAATTTTTTATATAAATAATTTATAAAGCCTTTTATATTTAAAGGCGCCGGCGGAGTATATAAGGATTAATTTAAATAAATTTATAATTTTTAAATTATTTAATAATTTATAGTTATATTTCTTTTAATATAAAAAAATAATAAAGGATCTTATCTTTATAATCTTTAAAAGGTATAATTATATAATTATTAATATTATATTTAAATATCTTATTTTTATTATATAATAAATAAAATAAATATAAAAAGAGGGAATTATACGAGTAGCGATTAATCTTTAATGTTAAGTAGTAATAATTAATAAAACTAGATTTTAAAGCCTGCGCGGTGGGGCCGCAGATCACTTTTTGGTTTTTGAAATTTTGGTTTTTGGATTTTTGATTATGTCCTACCTTGGCCTATCGTCCGCCGTACCCTAGCCTTTAGCTAAGGTAAGCACCCGGCCGGGCTTGACCGGACCAAGAGTCGAGAAACGCCACTTCAGTGAGCTTCCAGGGACGTTTCACCTTATAGCCATTCTTCAGAAGCTCCAAGCCCGCATGTTAACAGTACATAGGTGTAGCTTACCGTCATACATACGCTATACGAATCGCGACTTATTAACGACGCGCAATACTTTAGCGAGCCGTGATCGCCAAGCGCACGTTCACCTGCCAGATTCGGCCATCATGTGCGCATAATGACGGAGCGACATGATTGAGAGCGAAGAAATGCTCAGAATGGCAGGTACTGCATCCTTCGTGCGGAAAAGAGACCCACTCTGCCTGCGATATAGAATTAGCCTCCTGGGCTTACCATGGATAGCTAAAGTCTGTCCCTGGGTTTATGATAAGCTTTGTCGGTACAGGATGACGGCGTGCCTGGCACCTGCCCTGCACCTGCCCTGCACCTGCCCCTGCGATGAATCAGCAGATAGCTGCCCGTGATGGAGAAAATAAAAGGTGCAGAGCCCCGCTGCTGGGAGCTCTCGAGAAAGACTAACCCTGCTCTCATTCAACCGATTGTGCTTTGTGGGCTTGCAAAATGCGTTCATCAATCTACCTCAATGTCCTGGCAACACTTTGTGCCGTTGCAGCAAGAAGCGCGCAGCATGTAGGCAAAAAGCTGCCCGAACTCCCACCAAGGCATATTCCAGGATTTCAATCCGAAAATCATGACTTTCCCCAAATGCAGAAGCGACAAGTTAGCGTCAATGCTTCAAGTAATTGCTCCAAGAACAATTGTTTCATGTTGCAAGAATACTGACTGCGCCAGAATTTGCCGTTGATGGGACGAAGATTCCAGACGTTTCAGTGAGTAAAGTGATCCATTTTTGCAGCTTTCTTCAGCTTACACCGATGTAGTTCGACATCGGCGAATCGTATGCTGGACTCTTACCCATATCCTCCAACGCAAACGAGACCCGCGAACTCTACTTCTGGTACTTCCCCTCGACGAATCCAGCCGCCAAGGACGAAATCACTATCTGGCTGAACGGCGGCCCCGGATGCAGTTCTCTCGAAGGACTATTGCAAGAGAATGGGCCGTTCCTTTGGCAGTACGGCACATTCTTGCCCGTGAAAAACCCGTGGACATGGTAGGAACAGCATTCTTTGTATAAAGAATGAAAAGGAGTTCCGTACTAATAATACTAGGGTGAACTTGACTAGCATGGTCTGGGTTGAGCAGCCCGTGGGGACTGGCTTTTCGCAAGGCAATGCAACTGCTACGAGTGAGACGGACGTAGCTTCGCAATTTCTTGGATTTTTCAAAAACTTTGTAGATACTTTTGGTTTGCAGAACAAGAAGATCTACATTACTGGAGAGAGCTATGCAGGATACTACGTGCCATATATCGCAGATGCGATGCTAAACAAGAACGATACCACCTACTACGGCGTCGAGTCAATCATGATTTTTGACCCGAGTACGAGCACGGAAGCCGTTCAAAGGCAGAGTACGCCCTCCCAATCACCTAGCTACCCCAGCCACTGACCCTCTCCAGTCCCCGCCGTTGCCTACGTCGACTATTGGGCGCCCCTCTTCTCCCTCAACGCCTCCTTTCTATCCTATCTCCACCAACAAGCCGACACCTGCGGCTACACCTCCTTCCTAAACGACTACCTCGTCTACCCACCCGCCGGTCCCCTCCCAAACCCCCCCACATCCAACGACACAAGCGGCGAATGCGATATCTGGGACGCCATTTTCTCCGCCGCCTCCCTCATAAATCCCTGCTTCGACATCTACCAAATCGCCACCACCTGTCCCCTCCTCTGGGATGTTCTCGGGTTTCCTGGCTCTTTCGACTACACTCCCGCAGGCGCAACTGTATACTTTAATCGCAGTGACGTACAGGCGGCTATCAACGCTCCTGTCGAGGAATGGATGGAATGCACCAACAAGGATGTCTTCATCGGCGGCTCGGATTCCTCAGCTCCTAGTGGTTTATCCGTTCTCCCCAGCGTAATCGAACGCCTCAACAAAACAATCATCGGCCACGGCGCCCTCGACTACATCCTCATCGTCAACGGTACTCTCCTCATGATTCAGAACATGACCTGGAACGGCGCTCAAGGTTTCACCTCCAAACCTTCCGATGAATTTTTCGTACCATACCACACGCAGCAAGATCCCAGCACGCTTGCTGGTGCGGGGGTATTTGGGACGGCCAGGACGGAGCGGGGTTTGACATTTGTGGAGGTCAGTTTGAGTGGGCATATGGTACCACAGTATGCGCCTAGTGCGGCGTATCGGCTTGTGGAGTTCATGTTGGGGAGGATTGAGAGTGTGACGGAGGTGGGATGTTTTACTACTGATACAGCGTGTACGGATGGGAGTGGGACGAGTAATTATACCTTGAGCATGTGAGCAGGAAGTGTAAGATAATACATGTGCTGAGGATTATTGCATGAGGAGATTTTCCAGTCTATGTGTATAGCGGCAAGCTGAGAGCATTATGAAATTTTTTAACTGCTAAATAGATGCTTTTAGGTACGAGGAAAGAATTCACTGCCGTTTTTGAGACCCGTTTGCCACGAGACTTTAGCGAAAGGGACAAGCTGATCCATTTGGGAGTCTGTGTTGGGTATTGTCGAGGACGTCCGGGTCGTCAGACCCTCCGGAACTATACCTCAGCAAAGACACGATTACCAATCGAGTACAAAGGCCACAAAGGCTGGGATATGGTACACTATAGTGTTGAAGCGAATTTTGACCAGTTCAAGACTTCAGGAATGTATAGACCGGTTTTAGATTTGGTAGTGTTTCTTCAATTGTGGCAACAAAACCTTCCTTCTACGTGGAAGGCATGGTCTAGGTGGTGGTTTCCACGGAGTATTACTTCGTTGGCTGTTCGATCTATGGTGAGTGGCCGCAAGATGTTCAATCGAAGGGCCAGAACCCGACCTAACGCTAATATTCACGCTTCTCTCAAGCACTGACTTGGGCATTTCTCCAGCAGAACGTAGCTTAGCTTCCCTCAGATACTAATGATCTAGAATGTTGCATTGAACGAAGAGGCACTTCCGATGAACTCACAAAGCTGCGGGAGCGGGGTCTGAACGGAGAGTGAGGTAATTCCTGGAAAGTGAGTGGCTCGTGGGCTTACCTCCAATTGCGACTCCTTATCGAACTGAAAATCATATCGTTGGTTCTATACAGAATACAGAGTATAAACGCACCGAAAATGAGCATGTCAAACGATTATAGGATGATGGACCACGAAGGTATTCGGCTGAAATACGATAAAGCCTTCATTAACGGAATCTATCTACTATGCAATCGGTAAACCAGAAAATGCCCCAGGGATTATGGTACGTCTTTTCGGCGTAATTCTCTTTGATTTAATAGCGGCTTTGAAGTCGCAAGACACCTCCTGTGGCTCGTTAAAAAAACTTATACACAATGTTAATTCCAAACCAATATTCATCTCATCCACCGTATCCCCGAAACAATGTTCACATTCCGAAAACTAATCCCCAATCTCAACCAAAAAAAGTACCGCGTCCAAGCAGTCGACGTCCGCGGCTTCGGCGACTCCGAGCGCCCCATATCCGGCTACAACTGCGGCACCATCGCCAGCGATCTAATCACCGTAGCCAACGAAGTCGATTTCTCCAAACTCCGCGTCGTAGGCGAAAATTGGGGCGCCGCGTACGCCTAGACACTAGCAGCCTGCAACCGCGATCGAGTGATCCAGCTCGTGTATCAGGAAATGATTTTACCCGGACTAGCATGGGAGAACGGCGCACGCAGTATTGGGGGGACAGGCGATCAGCCATTGAAGAGAGGGGATACGGGCACGCTGTGGCACTTGGTATTTTTTAGCGTGTCCGATTACCCTGAGAAGCTGTTGGTGGGTCGAGAGAGGTTATTTTTGGACGCAGTGGATGAGGAGTGCGATGTTGGATCTGACTGCGTTGACGCAGGAGGATATTGATGAGTATGGTGGATGGGCTGCGCAGCCGGGGGCGGGTGGTTGAGGACGATCATGGAGGCTCATAGGGAGTGTGAGGAAGGGGCTGAGGTGAACAAGGTGCAGATTTCGAATGAACTTGAGATTCCGGTTTTGGGCATTGGGGGAGATTCCGATTCTGTAGCGGTTCCGAGGGAACAGATGGAGAAGGGTGGTTATTCATTCTGGGCATAATATTGCGCTAGAACAGCCAGAGGAGTTGGCGAAAGTGTATTTGGAGGTTTTCGACGGATTGAGCTAGTGGATATATTGTGCTGACTCCTCATCTCACCCCACAAGCAGGTTCACAGAGCCACTAGTTGTCAGCAATTCTGAGCTGTCTCGGTTGCGCCCAGCATCCGATGTACGTATGCTTCAGCGCGGTTTACCAGAGACCGACGAGGCACCAGCTCAAATACCGGCTCTTCGACGTGAGTCCCGGCCCTTGCGCGTATCAATGGTGGGAAAAACGATTGCATTTCCCCTCCCTCCGCTACGGTGTCATCTCCATCTGAGTACACTGCGCAATCATCGAGTGGGAACTTGCCATGCTCATCTTCGACAGGTGCAACATTTACTGTATGAGTCGGCACAGGGGGATAGAATGCTGATTGGAGTCCTTTGTCGATAGCGGCAATCACCGTCCTACAGACAGCTCGGCGATCAAGTTCCCTCCTGGCCGTCCGTGGAAGGGTTTTACCCGTAGGTAATGTCCCATATAAAGTTGCACCAGTCTGCTCTACCTCTTCTGACGATTTTGCCGTCTGACGGGTGTAATCCCCTGGAGCCCACTGTAGAAAGAGATTCCATGTCTCTCTCCAAACAAGGCACAAGCCCGGATTTGGCTGCGGGCTTAATATTGTACCCTGCTGCTGGCGATCCCGGCAGGTCCATCTCAACAAGGCTTCAAGACAATTCCAGGGTCTTTGATCTCTGAGCGACCTAATTGGACGGCCTCGTGCCGATGGAAACAGGTGATTGAAAAGCTTCAGTCGCAGCATGAGTAGCAGGCCGTGGACCTCCTTTCCATCCTTTCCCACCCTTGCCAGAGATATTAGCCAAGCAAATTGCATTCCTCGCACGAAGTCGAGTAGCAGATCAACGATGCCATGATCGATTTCGTAGTCCGGGAAATTGGCCGCTGGTACACACAATTGAGTCAGCAACGGTTTCATTTTTGGAGAATGGAGCTTGATGACATGCTCCGATAGTAGAGAGGAAAACATAAACCCATTCTTGAGGCGCAAAAACATCTGATTGAGTTCCTTACCATACAGAATAGTGATGACGGGCCACTGCATTTTTGACACGGAAGGCCGAAGAGGCGCAGGGTGCAGAGACAGGCGAGGAAAAGAAAATCACGGTTGACAAAGAAGACACTTCTTGCTATATCTGGGCGCTCCTCGAAGAAAGCTAGCGGGAATTCGATGGGGCTTCCGTCGTTGGGAAAGTTGTATGTCCTGACTCCGGTGACACCTAAAGCGTGATACTCGACGGCGATGTAATCTGCCCTTTCCGAGTACATTGGTGACATAGTGAATGATGAGCGGTACTGTAGCTTTGATCGCTAATTATATGTCGCAAAGTAACGATGTAGAGAAATGATGGGAGTGTCACAACGAGTGGTGACTCGCATGGTAACGGCATCAAGGGAAACAGAGGAAGATAGAAGATTTTCGGTCGAGATTGATGCTGGGGAGCGTACCTGCCATATTCACCACCGAGTTAAATTGCGTGGTAGTCACCGCTCATTGAAGTCTCTCGAGCAGGTGCTCTCTTGAAACTTGTGGCGAGAAAAGTGCGAATGGATGTTCTTTGTCACACCAAGTCGCGACTTCCACGAAAGCTGCTTGACTTTGCGTATTGACAGATTGCCTAGACTGTATTTCCTTAATACAATCGTAAATCTAAGAAGAGCCTGATGCTCCCAACTTGTTGATATCGCAAGGTGTACGACTCGAAAAGTCTGCAAGGTTAGCATCGTTCAGACTCTTCCAAGGATCCATTTCATTAGCTCAGGTGCTTACATGGGACTGAGACTCGAGGCAATATCTCTCCCTCAACAAGCACAAGTTACTGTTTTTGGCAGCGACAGCAGTCAAGGCAGTGCGAAAGAGTACGAAGCGCAAAAAATTCACGAAGACGCTGCTTAGGGCCAAGACAGGAACAGGACGTCCTGCTTCTGCAAACAGAGATCTTACAGGATAGTGCTCAGGAGCTGGCCTCTGAACTCATCGAAAATCAGCTATCTATCATCACTTACCATATAGAGCGGAATCGGGACCCCTCCGCACTCAAATTGGAAGAAATATGGCTAGGAATTCGAAAGTAAGAAAATCCAGTCAGTTTTGGTGCAGGCTTTTTCAGAAGTGCCGATCTCGCAGGATAATTAGATAGGTGTTGGGTTTGAGTCAAAACATCATATATGAAAGTTGTACAGAAAACCTTAATCTATAGTTTTCGTAGCAAGTCAAAGACTGTAGAGTCTATAATTGTATATTTGAATATACTTAGTGGAGTGCTAGACGTTTATACAAGTCTAGATTAGGCTAGCCCCGCAAATTTGTTAGATGCCCTGTATAATGGTAAGGAACCCGCTTCTGAGACATTCAAATTACGATTCGTGGCAGCGTTTCTTCAATCTTCTTAATCACCCTATTCATTTTATTGCCAAAGAAGGCCTGGTGATAATACCAGAAGCTGGTATGCTATGCAAATTGATTAAGATAGGTATAAGAACCAGGTCAAACTAGAAGAGGAGCTCTCTTGTCTGCCGTCTGCTTACGAAATCCAACATTGATGTTTTTTAGCCGCCAGACCTGTGCATGCATGTGATTGATAATTGAATCTATAGGTCTCGTACACTTGAAGAGCCAACTACTCCCATAGGTATAGTTGTCCGACAGGCTCAGCACAACACCAACACCTAGTCCTCCACCTTCCCTTCACTCGCCAAAGCCGCCTCCAAATCCCTGCCCAGCTCTGTATTAATCCGCATCCTCACACAGACCCTTCCTCCCCGCCATATTCAGCTTACTCTGCTTCACACTCTTCTCCTTCAGATCCACCTCCCTAATCATAAACGCCATTATCTTCCTCGTCTGCCCCGGCTGCCTCAGCTTATCATACAACCCCTTCACCTCCTCCTCAAGCAGCGGCGTTCTCACTTCCAAAGCGCGCAAACGCTGCTCTGCGGCCCACTTGAACTGCCAGTGGCGGAAAGGGTTTTGGGGGTCGCGCTGGTTGGATTCGAGGAGTTTGTATTGCTCAGAGACACGCGAGGATTTGAGGTGTTTCCAAGCCTTACGGTTTTGGTGTTTGAAAATCGTGGAGATTTTGGAGGGTTTGTATTGCCTGCCACTGGGTGTGTCGATGTGGATCATTAGACCGACTATTAGGGTTTCCATGTCGGCTTTGGATTTAGACTTGATGAATTTCTCGTAGTCCCATTCGGACAATTTGGGCTCTTCTGTGGTTGATGGGCTGGAGCTAGTGACCTTCTTGCTTTTGATCACAAGATCTTGAGATATTTGCTCCACCGCTGTCAAAGCCTTCTTCCCTGTGTTGGACAGGGCTTGCAATGTCGATGGCGGCGAGGGCTGGGCATCTTTAAGCAGTACATTCCACTTCGGAGGATCATTTGAAGGATAATCGGGCAGTATACCCCACTTTGGACGATCAAAACTATGATCGCGAAATCTTTGGTTGCTGGTTTCAGCTGCTATCTGACTCTCGGGGATGGCTCGCTTTGAGTCTTGGTGGAAAGAGTGGAACAATGGAAGGGAAGCCATCGCTACTGAGTCATGAGACTGTCGGCGAGATTCATTAAGTGCACCGATGTCTAGGAGAGATAAGATGAAGCGATTGGTGAACCAAGTGCTGGATGTGCTTTAACAGGTATAGAGTTCTTGGCAAAGTTGTTGAGACGACGGTGGACCAGCTCTGATAGCCTCAAAAAGTTGTACGAAATGATTTTTCGAGATACATTTCTTTCAAGGCTTTCAAAAGTCATTAGAATGCAACAAAAACGAAGCTTTCCTTATGAAGGACGAGGGTACGACCCTCAATATATGGTAAAATCCGTGAGACTTGAACGAAAATGAAACGCATTACATCGCGGTCCTAGACCCGTGTGACCCTGACCATTGTACAATAGACAGATTGGTCAGCGATCACGAATTACCGTTGACGATGAGCGTATCAGTCTGTGAGATGAGACTCTGTGTACTCCGAGATGGCAGCATGTGGCGGCAGATCAAGATATATATGCAGACCAAAGCCAAAGTTGGAGAATTGTTTGCCCCATCTGGAAGCTAGGCGGCTGATGAATGACAGCGAATCATTGCGAAGCCAAGCCCAGTACTCCCGGCTTCACGATATTCGAGGGACACAATGTTGCAAGTCGATCTCGTGGAACGCGGCTCTACCTGAGTCTGGGTACCTATCAAGGACCGAGTACAAAACGTCGAGATTTGAATGGGATGATACAAATTCTATCCTCGAGAGTAGGAGATGGATATCTCTCAAACGTATTGGTTTCAGATAATTCGAGTCCGTGATGCTATAAAGAATGGATCTCAAATATGGGGCCGTGCCATTCGAGTCTGATCTTCAGCCTTGACTCTTGCGGCCTCTTCATCCGCTATTATTGACTCCACATCTTTCAGCTTCAGCCAGTCCTTCACGCTAGCCATGACCTTGTCAAGACTTTCTCCGCCCTCAAGAGTATCATCGAGGTTGCGCACCGTAATTCCACTTCGATGATCCGTGACTCGTTGCTGACCCCAGTTGTATGTCCGAATTTTGTCCCCGCGGCCCATCCTGGATACACCTACGACACTGATACGTAGCTGTGCCATCTCTTCCTCTCTAGCTTCACGTCTCGCCTGCGCTAGCTTAGCCCGTAATATCTGCCATGCTTTTGTCCGGTTCTGATGCTGAGATCTTGAATCTTGCATCGCGACGACCGTGTTTGTGGGCAGATGTGTCAGACGGATTGCCGAGTCGGTCTTGTCGACATGTTGCCCTCCTGCACCACCAGCGCGCATTGTCTCTACCCTGACATCTTTGACATCGACGTGATAGTCGCTTGCTGGGTCATCGAAGTTGCTTTCTCCAAGCTCATCTTCTCCCTTGGGAAAGCTGGGTAGTACTAAGACCGAGACAGCGCTTGTATGAGTCCTACCCTTGCTCTCCGTAGCGGGCACTCTTTGCACCCTGTGCACGCCGGCCTCGCATCGAAACATATCATAAGCTCCTGTTCTTTCGATCTCGAGCACCGCCTCTTGTATTTGATCATCCACACCGACCGATGCGGCAGTATCGAGCTTTAAAAGGTTCACGCGTAAACCGTGACGTCTGCAGTAGGCCTGGTACATCCGCAGAAGATCTCCAGCAAATAAAGCAGCTTCATCACCGCCAGCTCCTGGTCGAAGCTCAATGAGGCATGGGAGGCCTGCAAAGGGATGCTCAGGAATCAAGCTCGTTTGAAGGTCATTGGCGAGCACTGAGAGCCTCTCTGTGGTGGTTTTCAATTCTTCTGCTGCAAGCGATCGAAGTTCTGCATCGGTCGAGGGCTCTTTGATGAGCTGTTGAAGCTCTGGTAGAGACTAGATCAAAGTCAGCCATTGACAGGCGCTGTGTCGGAGCAAGATCGCACGTTGTTAGCTGATTCCCATCCATTGAGCGCTTCAGCGATAGCAGACAGAGACCCAGCCTTCTTTGCTATCTGGACGTCATATTCGCTGTTAAGCTGCTTCGATAGCTGCCCATGTTCAGCTGCGAGAGCTCGTGCTCTTCCAAGTAGCGCTGGAGATATGGTTGGCACTGAAGCAGCGGCGGTGGTAATATGGCATCGGCTTGTTCGCGGTGCGCTGTATCCGAGGGCACTATTACAGTATATGAGTCGTGACCATCGCGTCTTCAACATACTACAGTTCTGGAACAAGCACTGCATACAAAAGGCTATTTATTTAATTCGGACGCTTTTGAGCGGAATTTGACCGCCCTGCTGGTCATCGCGCATCTCGTACAACTGCCACTCATGACAACCACCTTCCTCATTGGCCGATATCGCTGAATATATCTTGTGTCATAGTGATGATGCTAACTACCTCTGCTGCTCAACATAAGTAAGGAAGCTTACAATATACTAAAAGCTGCTTGAGCGAGTGACGTGTGATTCCTTTGCTTTGACCATCTCTACCCCACACTTATGTTCTGAGCTTTATTTACTCTCCAGAAACATACTTTAGCTCATCTCACATGCAGAACCCGCTTCTACCTCCCAAGTTTGCGAGCAACTGTTGTGACCATGGTTCTCAATTCTTCTGCCATCTATCCTTCCTCTGACCCTGAATTTATCTCCTTCCCCAGTCGAAGGAGCGTAGTACACAGCACTAATGGTATTGTTGCGTGTACGCAGCCATTGGCTGCTGAAGCAGGCCAGAGAATATTACGAGCAGGTGGCAATGCCGCAGACGCCGCTGTCGCTGTTGCCGCAGCTTTGAACATGACAGAGCCCTCGTCAACTGGTATTGGAGGTGATATGTTCTGCCTATTCTACAATGCAAAAACCAAAAAGGTAGAGGCGATGAACGGGTCTGGTCGGTCTTCAGGGAGCGGCTCGTTGGCACAAATGCGGGAGGATATAGGGCTCAAGTCAGGAGAGTCTGGGGGTATACCAATGACTAGTGTGCATGCGGTCACGACCCCAGGTGCCGCAGCCGGATGGATTGACACTGTGGAGAAATTTGGAAGCGGTAAGGTGTCGATAGAGGAGATCTTAACACCGGCAATAGAGCTTGGCGAAGAGGGTTTCCCAGTCTCAGAGCTTGCTTCAACTTTCGTGAGCAGGCAAGTCTACCAACAGAAGCTTCGATACTAAGAAGATGCAGTGGCGAGCCAGTGAACAAACCATCCGTAACGCTTCACCAAATTTCGGCGAAATGTTGAAGGATGACAGCGAGGCAAAAGATGGCGTACGGGCCCCACGACCTGGAGAGCTCTTCTCGAATCCAACACTAGCCAACACGTTTCGACTCCTGGCCAAAGACGGTATAAAAGGGTTTTACGAAGGTCATGTAGCTGAAGCCCTGATAAAGGTGGTGCAGGATCTAGGTGGCCATTTGACTGCAGAGGATATGAAATACCATGCAGGCACCGGCACAGAACCCACAAAACCCATATCCCTCAAATTCAATGGCCAGAATATAGGTGCTGTTCAAAGCAAGGTCCTCGACGGTCAACCGAGCCAAAGCACTTCGACACACGGCGTGGAGGTATGGGAGCATCCTCCCAACGGGCAAGGTATAGTCGCCTTGATGGCTTTAGGCATACTCGAGGAGCTCGAAAAAACCAACAGGATCCGCACGTTCACAGAGAAAGACCACAATTGCGCCGATTATTTGCACGCGATCATCGAAGCTCTTCGCATCGCTTTTGCAGACGCCGCATGGTTTGTCACAGATCCCAATGTTGTCAAAGTCCCTACTGAAGAGATGATCTCACCTCCTTATCTCGCTGAGCGCGCCAAAATCTTCAACCCGAAGAAAGCATCGAGCGGACTGTCCCATGGATCGCCAGCGCACAATCACAGCGACACTGTCTACTTCGCTACTACAGACAAACACGGGAATGGCTGCTCATTCATCAATAGTAATTACGGCGGCTTTGGTACATGTATTATTCCCAAGGGCTGCGGCTTCACGCTACAGAATCGTGGTGCCAACTTCTCACTGGACGAGAGGCATCCGAACGTTTTTGCTCCTAGAAAGAGGCCGTACCACACCATCATCCCCGCCATGATCACGAACGTGGACGATGGCAGTTTACACTCCGTCTATGGCGTAATGGGTGGTTTCATGCAGCCACAAGGCCATGTTCAGGTGCTCCTGAACATGTTGGCTTTCAAATACAATCCCCAAGCTGCTCTAGATGCACCAAGAATTTGCATAGGCGCTGGTATGCCTGACGCAGGAGATCTGTTCGACACTGTATACCTTGAAGATGGCATTAGCGAGGACGTAGCCGAGAAGCTGACGGCTATTGGGCACGACGTGGAAATCGTCTCGGGGTACAAGAGAGGATTGTTTGGCAGAGGCCAGGTAATCAGGTGTCATATGGAGGATGGGAGGCATATCTACAGTGCAGGCAGTGACCCTAGGGGTGATGGTGCTGCTTTCCCAGCTTAGAGGTCTTAGATCATAGACATCAATTTTTGTGGACATGAAAAGTCCAACCCCAACGGAAAGGCTTCATTTTTTTAGAAAGGCTTGGCGTCACTCTTCGCGTCTCCTCGACTTCGTGCTTCAAAAGCTCCAGCACCGCCTAATATCAACACATACTTCACTTCTCCTTTCCGAAAAATGCGACGCTCTACAAAGCTCCCGCGACATGTCCTCAAGCAATCTTTGTAATACTATTTACCACTGCGCTCCCCGACTCGAAACCGCTGTCCCTCAACAATCATGACAGAGACGCTCCACAACGCCCCCATAGTGCTCGATAATGGCAGCGGAACTATACGAGCTGGCTTTGCAGGGGAAGACCTACCGAAGTGCTACTTTCCCTCGTTCGTTGGACGACCGAAGCATCTGAGAGTCTTAGCTGGTGCCCTAGAAGGGGATGTGTTTATCGGGAAAAGAGCAGAAGAGCTAAGAGGGCTGCTGAAGATACGGTACCCGCTGGAGCATGGTATCGTTACAGATTGGGATGATATGGAGAGGATATGGCAATTCGTGTACCAAGAAGAATTAAAGACGTTGAGTGAAGAGGTAGGGACTCGGAAATATTCCCCCTCGCACTCCCTCGTATCCCGTAACCACTACAAGAAGTTGGCTGATCCAATATCTCTGCTGCAATAGCATCCAGTCCTCCTAACCGAACCGCCCCTCAATCCCCGCACAAACCGTGACACAGCCGCCCAAATCCTCTTCGAAACCTTCAACGTCCCCGCCCTCTACACCAGTATCCAAGCTGTTCTCTCCCTCTACGCCTCCGGCCGTACCACCGGCATCGTCCTCGACGCCGGCGACGGTGTCTCCCATGCCGTACCCGTCTACGAAGGCTTCGCCATGCCCTCCTCCATCCGGCGAATCGATGTTGCGGGGAGGGATGTGACGGAACATTTGCAGTTGTTGTTGAGGAAGAGTGGGTATGTGTTTCATACAAGTGCGGAGAAGGAGGTCGTGAGGATGATTAAGGAGAAGACGGGGTATGTGGCTTTGGATCCGAGGAGGGAGGAGAAGGAGTGGGCGCAGATTGGGGGGAGGGGGGTTGGGGAGGGGAAGGTGGTGGAGTATACGCTGCCGGACGGCAGTAAGATAAAGGTAGGAGTCTCGCTGCTACTGGCTGGAGTGTCACATCATGCTAAAGCTGGGCAGGTTGGAGCAGAGAGATATCGTGCCCCTGAAATCCTTTTCGATCCAGAAATCATAGGTCTCGAGTACCCGGGAGTGCATCAAATCGTTGTGGACGCCATCAATAGGACAGACATGGATCTCCGGAAGTCGCTATTCGGCAATATCGTGCTATCAGGCGGCTCTACACTCACGAAAGGCTTCGGAGACCGGTTACTGCATGAGGTGCAAAGACTAGCAATCAAAGACATGCGGATCAAGATCTTTGCACCACCGGAGCGAAAGTACAGCACCTGGATAGGAGGGAGCATTCTTGCTGGATTGAGCACGTTTCGAAAGGTATGCTTCAGAGTCTCCTTCAAGCTGCCTACAGATACTGATACATATGGGCAGATGTGGGTCAACATCGACGACTGGCACGAGAACCCCGAGATCATCCATACAAAATTTAATTAGATACCCCAAATGCGTCGCTGCTAGCCGCCAGAACGCTTCTGAATGCGTAAATACATGAGCTGCCTACAAAACGGTATACTCTCAATCTTCACCATCACCTCCACCATCACCTCCATTCCACGCTCCACCAGTGCTTTCGTACAACCCACTCGAAATGGGATAAGCGACACCACTCAGCTTTTCCTTCTGCTCTTCAAAGTCTTCGGCCGTAGCGCTTGAAATATACTCACCAAGCCATCCAGTCACCCCATTGACAGCTCCCAACAGCACGTCCCTATCCGCCTCATCAATCTTAACCCCAAGGCCATGCGTGTCCTGAGCCGTACTCTTGAGGCTGAAAAGATAATTTTCCAACCCATACCTTACTTATCGAATGATAGGAGCACCAGGAAGGGGTATTTATCATAACGGCGGCACCGAAAGCGACTACTTTGTCTGGGTTTATGTTTTTTCTGGCTTTTTTGCCGTCGAAAGAAGGTTTCAAGTGGGGATTGGATGGCTTGGATGCGTGTGGAGCCGCTGACGAGGACGATTTCGTCGATGGTAGATTTGGAGAGGTGGGCGTCGGTAAGGACTTCTTGGACTGGTTTGAGGGTCTTGCGGAACTATATCTTCGATCAGTATATTCTTTCCTCGTGAGGACGATGTGGGAAGAGCAAGAGCTCACCAAGTCCATGTTCAACTCTTCAGATTTGGCTCGAGTCATTGTCTCACTGAAATCGATGCCTGCGTGAAAGCTCTCGATCTCTATTAGCTGATATACTCCCCTCCTGCGGTATGCTCTGGTGGGAAGCGCCTATACCTGTGACCACAGCCGAGTTGACCTTCTTCCCTAGATAGGCTTCCGCGACATCTCTCATCTTCCCCAACACCACCGCCGAAATTTCCTCAGGAGAGAAGGTCCTATCCTTCCCAGACACTTCAACAGAGACAACGGGTTTTCCGTCTTGATTTTCACTGCGAACGGAAAGTGCTTTTTGTTAGCTTGAGCGCCTTCATCAGATCAAGTTCGACCGATCAATTTTTTAACATTGAAAATCGTGTTCTTCGGATTAGCAGCATATTAATGCTTCGCAGCATCTCCGAGCAGTCGTTCATCGCCATTGAAAGCGACATAGGACGGCGTTATGTGGTTGCCCTGGTCGTTAGCTAGGGTTTCGACTTTGCCATTTTGCATCACACCGATGCATGAGTATGTAGTCCTCATGTCAATATCAATGACCGTGTCGAGGTCTTTGTTGTAATTGAGAGGTGCTTGGTGATTGGGGTGAGCGCTGACGAGGCTGACGGAAGCTAGTGGAGCGATGAAAGGGAGGAGGAGATAGACTGTCGTCCATGCCGAAGGCGTGGCAGCATTTCTCGACCGGCGAGCCATCTTGGCAACCCACTGGAGAAAAAAAAATTGTGCTCAGCAAGACATAGATAGCAGCTTCAACAGATCAAGGAAGAAAAGTATGCAAAGCTGGCCTATCATCAACAAGTGTATGCCATGACGCTGAATGTAGTCGAGAAAGTGTCTCATGAATCATGATTCGGAAAGATCGCTGGAAAGATATGGTCTTTGGCATACTGTTGACAGATATGCCACACGTCTTCAAAGATGGTAGGTTGCCATTTTGGTACCGTAAACGCGAAGCAACTTCGGAAGAATTTCTATTCCCTGCGCACAAGTCCCTAAAGACTTTTGAGGTACACAGAGCGCCGGGGGCCTGTTTACCGCACATCCTTTACTTTGACGTCCTTTGGCTGTCACTCGCAGGTCGAATGAAGGATGCATGCAGCGATGTCAATCTCGCGAAAGGCATCAGAAAATGGTAAAGAGACATGAACGTGTTCAAACATTTCGCCTTTCGTCGCCCTCCAATTAGTCGTTTCGTTTCTGATGGCCATGACAGTACGCAAGCAATATCTCGGAAGGTTACTATGTTGCAGGATCGCAGGCATTAGCCGCGCTTTTTCTTGGGCCATTGTTACACCGCAGAGCAGGTGTTCTCTTCTGTCACGGGTGTATTTGGTGCCAGTACACCACCAGCTGTTGAGTTTATATTCTCGTAACTTTCCCCCTCTGCCTTCCTCTCTTCTCATCACATACCCATCATCAAAACAAAGCCAACCCAGCAGAATATTATCTAAACATATAGAAGTATTACAGAAACACGACAAGCACCACCATCGGACCCGAATACACGAAAAACTAACATCATGCCTCCCAGTCTTTACACTCCTTAATGCCATGATAAGGGAGCAGAATCCTTATGGGGATTTCATGCCTATCATGGAATCTATGTGTCGAGACGGCTACTCGAAGTGGGAAGTAATTGCTGAATCTCAGAAGCTTGTGGTCTCGCGTCGTGGAGGGTGAACTGGAGGGAGAACTGGAGGCTACAACGATAGACGCGATAACCGACGTGGAAAGAGCGCTAGACGCTCTATGGATGATGAAGATGACTACGGTGACAAGAGCGATGGCGAGTCATCATAATGAGGTCCCGGTCTTCGAGGAGTGGGGCTTAGGATCGCGCAGATATTGTCGAGGACCGTCGGGTGTTGGACGTGGCGAATTTAGGCAAGTCAGCCACATCTGCAGTATCATCTACAGCTCTAATACTTAGAAGCCGTCCATCCACCACGTCGTGGTGGAGATTTCGACGATCGTCCACATAACGGCCGACGTGGGAGCGGTGCACGCGGCCGTCGCAATGCTGCCTATTCAGATGGAGATGGGCAGTACGAGGAGTCTGACGACGGAGAACGTGGTGGTGGGAGACGCACTGTGGCCGTACTGTGGTGGGAGAGACCGCGAAGGTGGGAGGCGCAGTGCTGGGCGTCGAGACGGATGTTAAATGCCCTGACGCGGAAGTACTACCAATATTCGTGAACGGAGAGCTGCTTGGGTGATGTATTGGAAGTTAGGACCAATGTTTGTGGGTGAAAGCACTGGGGGCAATTGAATTTTATTGGCTTGTAATTTGAGCTACTTTTTTGTATTTCGTTGGAGGATAAAGCGACAGAGACTTTCGTCATTCGGAAGACTTGAATTCGAAGCTGCGAGATTGCCCGCCCAGGATTCGTTCTCCGAATTCCACAGATGCCTACCTTGTTGTCTGAGGGAGTAGCCGAAGATTCTCTTCGGCGGTGCTGCACAACATTCAATGGAAGTCATAGTGATGGTGCTGTATTCCTCATGATTGTTGTGAATTGCGTATCGTTTCTTCGCCAAGACATGTATATCTTGTCATAGACATCTCTGCTGCTGCCTCGAAAACATCTTTCCATCGGGAAGTTGCAGATGCTTTTTGACTTTACATCCACGTTTGGGAGCGTCGTTCAGAGCGAAAAGCCGTATGGGAATGAGATTCGAAGGTTGCTAGGCGCGAACCGAAGCCATCATTAGGTTCCCCTCCGAGCTTGCATCTGGTTCCTGGGCTACTCACAAATTTTACGGTTGCAATCAATCATGAACGCAAGACTTTTACGTCTAGGAAATACTGAAGCCTTAAGGGTAATTTCGATCGCAGCAACCTGGCGATTCTGTGTACCACTTGCCTGATGGCCTCACGAACATGCTGTGTTCTAGCCGTTCATCATACCATTACCATGTGTCGATTTTAACACATGGCGGAAGCCCAAGCTGCCGAAGAGCATGGCTGTTTTCATTCTGTACCATTGTTTTCTGACGCCCACATCCGATCACATGTGTGATCGGCTAGAATCCGCTCTTAGTAGGATGGCTCCAGACCGCCCCGGAGGTTTCGATTTCGTACCTGATCACCCAGTAAAATGCGGGGAAATGCACTACCACCAAAGCCCCATGTTAGGGCGGGTCGTATAGCAGATGGCGTGAGATCACGAAATTCTGCGAAGGCTGCAGATTTCTCTCACTCTGAATGGTGCCTTTCCGACAAGGGAATGAGCACGTTGCAGGTGGAATTGTCCAAAGCCAGGCAGCCATTCCACATAGGTGGTAGTAAGACATTCGCGATAGTCCCAACGTCTGACGAATACAGCAGAATAATGCCAACAACCAGTGGAGACGTCACGTTGTCCGCCAGCAGGCTCCAAAGTGCAGCCAAAGGTGGCCGTGGAGTTCCTATTACCCCCATTAAACCATATTATTACCCCCATAAAATTGCCCCTCCCCAGCCAAGCGGGATCAAAGCGTGACGGATCTTGAGAACGTGCAACGAAGAGTCTGAATTTGAGTGGATTACCTTTTTTTGCTTACGTTTTGCTCATAATAGAAATCCTAAAAGCAGCGACCGCTTCTAGGCAAATGAACGGGCGAAAATTTCATCGCTCGAAAATCCCTCCGCCAAGCAATCAGAGATTTTGGTGGAACATGCTGGCATTTGCCACAAATATCTCATGCCGCTTTGTCATTCTCTCATCTCGCTTAGTCACCCGTTGCCGTTAACTGCAAAGTGCATATGGTCACTTACTCATCCATTGCCATTAACTGGAAAGTGCTTGCGGCTTAAGGCGGTCGTAGCGGAGCGTGACCTTGAAATATTCTCACAGCTTTCCAGTTAACGGATTAGTAGCAAGACATGGTGAGAAATTCAGAAATCATGTCATCTGAGAAGGGGCGCAGGCTTTGGGCCTCGAGAATAATATATAATGACCTGCCCTCACAGCGGAGGCGGTGCTTACATACAACATCAAGACAATCACATCATTTATAGTCCTCCACATACAATCGGACCAAAACAAAATCATTCAATATAAACCACTTTCACTCAACACATCCATGAGCGACGCCCTGATCCTCGAAAGCCTCGCCCGCCAAACAACCAGCCAGGCTAAGACCACCCACCAAATCCATTACAAGCACCACCCTTCCAACAACGCCCGCCAATCCTCCTCCTTCTCCTTCACCACCCCGCCCCACAACGACAATGACCCTCACACTCCACGAGCCATCACCCACGTATCCAAGCGCGATGGGTTTTGGCCGTGGGGGCGCAGGCAATAGGACACGACCTCTGCCTCCCTCGTCGCTGAGGCAAGAACCCCTCACCACCCAACAAATACATGATCTGCACACCCAATACAATAAGACTCATGGCATGCCCAACTTTGCGACGGGTAGGGGTGGAGCTGGTAATATGAGAAGCTCGAGCGATGAGCAATTTTGGTTCGATGAACAGCTGGCGAACCAGAGGCAGGGTGAACCGGTGCCTGTCTATCACATCGGACGTGGCGGACAAGGTAACCTGGTCAAGACAGATAGGCGGGAAAGTGATGCATCTGCAAGCAGCAAGGGAAGTGAATCTGGCAAGAGGTCGTCACTAGACTGGGTGAAGGGTTTGGCTCGCAAGGCCTAGAAACTTTGATCTCCTTCACGGCCTCTTACGACTTCACGACATTGGGTGGCTAGCGATCAAAAGTCTTGTGTCCTCAAAATGCATTCTAGCGACTGCGATTGGCATTATCATATCACAACATCTTCTTCGGGCTGGTTCCCGGTGAGTACCGTTACGGAGTTTCACTGCGGATATTCCAACCAGATACCCATTTGCGAACATTAGCATTGAAAAGTCAAATTATTCTAGATAGTACAACATAGTACAAAATTCAGACAAATACAACCTCTCATGAAAGGCCAAGGCATCTTGAGCGTCTATCGTGACAACGAATAGGATAGACCGCCGGAACCCTCGTACCTCTTACTGAGCTCGAATTTATCGATAACATCTCGATAATCATCCTGAGACATCAAACCCCAACATGGCCTAGCGTAGTAAGAGAAAATCCTTTCACACGTTTCTAGTCACTCCTTAGGTAATTCACCATCCAGATATGCCATCCACGATGCATCGCGAGTTGAAACCCTCCTAATTTCATGTGTAGCCAATAGCAGAATTCTTCCTAATCATTGCCGAGCTCGAACCCTTGCACTTCACGTAGTGAGATTAGCGTAGTCCATGAAAAAAACTTATGAGCTGCAAGGTGATGCATCATGGCTGGTGATTCACACTTAGACATGAATCCTTCAATAGGAATTGCGTATGTATTCTGGATCTGGATGATGCATCATTTTGCGACATTCGTCAAAGAACATAGACCCCGATAAGGACTAGCGTAGTCATGGCTCAGTGACGCATCGTGCTCGCAGCCCAAACTCAGAAAATCTGACTTTCTTGAGGTATTGGTGATGCATCGTTTTACGAGGAACACCGAATTTTGGATCTGGAGGTATTCCATGATGCATCATTTTGCGACATTCGTCAAAGAACATAGACCCGGATAAGGACCAGCCTAGTCATGGCTCAGCGACGCATCGTGCTCGCAGTCCAAGCTCAGAAATTCTGACTTTATTGAGGTCTCGGTGATGCATCGTTTTGCGAGGCTCATACTTAGACATAAGACCTCCAGAAGGACTAGCGTAAATCGGAATATAAATTCTGGAGGGAAAGGGTGATGCATCAAAACTGCTCAAAACTTTCATCCATTGCCCTGAATTATTTAGTCTATCACCCGCTGCTTCAATTACCCATGGTGAAGCACGAGGTGAAGCGGCAGGCAGACTAGGTAACTATAGTAAGCCGCGCAAATAATTTAAAAACGGGGGAAACACGACTAAGGTAGTAGCCTCTTGAAAAGTGTGGATTCTCTGTTCCCCCAGAGCATCGACGTTCACCGTCTTGAGTCCTTTAGTCGCTCTTCTCTTTCTCCCCGGCCTCCACAGTCGTCGCACTATGAAATTGTCCATATAGCGATTGCTAGTCCCGTGTTGACCACCGGTAACCAATAAGGTATCTTCATCTTCCATTGACTCCACCTGTAGATTTCTAGATCAGAAGTGTCTCAGAGACCAAGTCGGGAGCACATTTCGCAAAGTAAAATGTCCAGGACAGGACCGGACCGAAAGGGAAGGGTGGGGAAGTAGCTTACACCCCCATCAACGACAAACACCCTGAGAGTACCGATCCCGCCACTCGCAGAGCTACGCCAACAGATGCAATGCACATTGCAACACCCAGGACCTGTGTGAAGGTAACAGCATCCAGAGGGACAAATGGGAAAGCGGCGAGTGTGCCGTCAGCTTTCGCCATGGCGCGTTTGTTGAGTGATGGGGTTGGAGAGAAGGGAAGACGGGCTTGACCACCGAGCACTAGCTGAAAAGAGAGAATCGTAGCAAGGACGTGGGAAAGCAGCGACATGGTGAGTGGTTTTACGGAGTTGAATGGTGGAAGGAGCCTCGGTCCAGATCCCCAGACCGAGACCAGAATATTGATTTGGTTACTTTACAGATTTGTAAAGAAGATAGAAGATCGCGAATGTTATTCCATTTACATACATTGATCCGTACTAGCGCTAAATACACACTTGAAATGGACTTCGTTTGTTGATCATTACGTCACACAACTAGTAAGTTTCCGGCTTCATCTCCATCTTCAAGATTCCCGTCCCTGTTTTCAGAGTACTAGCCCTCGTCTCGATAATGATGACCTGGTGCTTAGGATATTATTCTTCAGCCCCTGCGACGTAATCCATTGGCTTGCATCCACATAGAGTGAAAGCTGGAAAAGCAACACCGAAACATTGCGCGGAGCCTTGCGACTTAAGCGATGACAGACTTGGCAGACGTGCTATTGATAATGTTTCAGCACTCGATAAGTAGACAATGATTGAATGCACGATTTCGGTTGTTCATTGTTGTGGAACACCTTCGTCGAAGGGCAGGAAAACAAGTGGGAAAATGCTAGCGGTACCTCTTCCATCTCTATACCTGGTATCAGTAATCTCTGAAGTAAAATTTTGAATTAAGGCCACTAAAGTCTATGATACCCCCATCAAATCATGTTCTCCTCAATAGCATGCACCTCACCATCAGCCACAATCTCCAACTTCGATCCCGCTTCCAACTCCCTGCCCGTCTCCACAACATGCACCTTCTCCGGACTCGACATGCTAGCCTGAGACTTTGAATACTCCCACCCTTTTCCATGATTCCTACCCTTATCCTGATAATAATATGGAGAAGAGGGAATGGCACTTGGCATTGTATTGAGAGTAAGTTTGTTGAAGCGGACTTGATTGTCGGCGTCGTTTGCTGGTGTGTTTCTAGAGGTCTCGCGATATCTCTGGGATGTTGTGCGGTATTTGACGTAACAGAAGACAGAGGGGTGTGAGGAATTGAACGCATGAAACATCGATCAGGTTATGCCCTGTGTACAGTGAATGATCCACAATGCTGTCATCGATCAGGCTCAAATACCAGAGCCTGTGCAAGATCTTTCAACTCCACACGTTACTTCTTCTCACAGATTCATTCGCGACCAAATACCCCATACAGCAACGGCCAAGATTTGACTTTTTGTTGCCATTGAATCACAATGGCAATGACAGGCAAAGCTGCATCGTCATCTGACCAAAGCAGTAAAGGAGGCACTGCTTACCTTGCTACACAGTCAACATTCCTTGCTATTGCGACTATCCTGGCTATGATTATGGTCTATGTCAGGAGCATTGTCGTAAAGAAATCTGGAGTAGATGACACCGTTGTTGTCTTGGCTCTGGTAAGTACGCTTGTCACTAACACAAATCGCAAGCGAAACGAAATCAGATGCAAATGTCACGGCGCATTTGGAGCGTATGTCAATGGCTTGGCTCCCAGGGGCCACGTTACCCTCAGCTCACCCCTGTTCACTCCCCTGCACCTTCTGAGGACGAAGTTCATGAGAAAAAACACAAATCCCGATAGCGACTAGCGTAATTCAGATTTGTTGATGTATGATGCATAATTATGTGACCTTCATACCACGTGTACTCCACCAAGAATCTCCTTAAATTTCCAATTTCCTAGACCTAGTCTCAAAGCCGGCAGTCAGACCTCATAGTGAGTCGGCGTGACTGTGACTGTGTCATTTTGTCATGACTGTCTACGAATCAAGTCATTGACTTCGCGCCAGAAGACTAAACTCATGCGCTCAAAGGAAAAAACCCCTTTGCATTGTGAAGAGAAGACCAGAGAATTGTGAACTGCGAACTAGCAGGAGCTATTGCGAAATGTCCTAGAGCGAAATGTGCAAGGAATGAGAGCGACGACAGGGAGACGAGGTGAGGTTGAGCCTTAATTCGATGAGGAGGACCTCGATTAGGAATAGGGAATTATCTGCAAAACAAAAATGACCGCGGGTATAGCGGCTAAGAACCTCGTTGACGTCAAATCCTTCTTAAAGTTATCAGATTCCTATCGTAGAGAAGGTGGGGAGTGTGGAGCTGTTGACGCATATCGGGGCTGAGGACGGGTGTAGTAGTGTATAAGTTTATGTCTTCCACAATTATCTTCGGATCATTAAATAATAGACGATGTAACACCTACGTTTGTAGGTCTGCCAGGCCGCGCAGTCTCGAAAAATGCACCGATTAGTGTGGCCAATAACGAACACGAAGCCAATGCCTTTACCATGATACAATGCCGACTCAGAGCCGCTGACGTTGCAATCACTCTATAGCTTTCATGAATTGCCATACACGTATCATTGAAGTTTCTTTCGTTGGGCTTGTGGAGCATTGTCTCATGATATCACAAATCTAATTATCATTGAGTAGCCTTGGGGACCGGCGTTTATGCCATTCAAGACTTTAAGTGCATTATCGACAATTGCGTCCCTTGTCCTGGGTATATGAGGTATCTTTTAAGAGAGTAACATAAAGAGGAACGTACATCCAAACCGATAGACATGTCGAAAAGCACCCATCCAACTGGTCTCATCGCGCTTTCGAGAACCAAGAGCCCAGACGAATAGTGACGATCTGCCAGCAAAAAGGTTACATCAATCGACACCAACAGCGTTCTAATCACATCTTAGCAGTAACAGCGACAATAGCCGCCCCACCCAGGTCCTCAAACATATCCGCGACAATCTAAACAATAGGCCTACACCCAATGACATACAACTACCGCCTGTCTCTCTGCCGACACTTGCCAGAACCACCATCGCTGAATAACTGCACCGAACTAATACGCCCGCGCCAAGCCCAAATGCATCAATACTTCCCAGACTAAAACGCCGTAATCTCAGCCATCAGCACCATTCTCCGCGACAGATTTTCGGCTCGATACATTACAGTGAAACCTGCGACTCATGGTCCATAAGAAATGGCACTGACTCACGGAGGAAGACCAAACCCGCTATCACTTCTTTCACTTCAATATTCCCGCTCTGCCTCGACTCCTTTGCACCATGACCCGGCGCGAAAATTCAGACGCCCCTCCACACTCTATATGGACTACCTCCTCGCCGGCGGATTCAAGTTAGAAACGACGATCAGATTGGGGTACCCACCAGTGACAGGCTATGGGCCATTGAATGTGAGCACGCTAGTTGGCATTTTGAGATCCATTGTCAGGCGAGCGCGGTTACGTTTGGTGGAGGTGGGGAGGGAAAATGGCGAGAGTGAAACGGCCGAGGAACAAGTTGGTTTTGTTGAGGACGAGGAAAGAGATTAGACGGCTTTTAGGGAATCGGAGAATGAGGGGATGGAGGAGGTGTGGGAGACGTGGAGGGCGACATGGGATGACGAGAGGAAGGAGGAGATTTGGTTCATGTGGAGGGAGAGGACGGTCAAGAACAAGTGGGATTTGGTAAGGTTGAGGGAGAAGATTGGGTTGTGAGGGATGGGAAGGGAAGGGGGGTGAGCGTGTGAAGCCACTTTTGGGTATTACTATCAGATATTCTATCGGTAAATCGAGATACCTTGCAACGGACCTCTGTTAGTCTGAATATCTTTGATCTTGGCATAGCTACCGGTTCCTCAATGGTGGTAACGAATCCTTTCCTTGTACCTAAAAGCATCTATTTAGCAGTAATCTTCTTCCATCATCCTCTCAACTTGCCGCTTCCCGGAGGGTCTGACAATCCGGACGTTCTCGACACTACTCCATCACAAATTCCGCAGAGGATCAGCTTGCCCTTTTGGCTGGGGTCTTGTGGCCTGGCAAATGTTCGTCCTTGGTTTGCATTTACTTCTTCTAGATCAGCAGTCTGAGGATTCGTCTTCGAAGTTCACCGCCCAAGTTGGCAAATCCGCAATGAGATCGAAAAATGAATAGACTTGAAGCGCTCCTAGATCGAGGCCACTGTTGATCATATGTTTGAGTGCACTTTGATAGACACCACCAGGATTGCTGGTTTGGCCATCCATTGGATCAAGGTGCCCATCAAATTGTTTCTCACCTTACATAGTATATTCTCACTCTCAACACCATGTGCAAGAGCATTGTTCATGTAGCAATAGGTAGATGTAAAGACGAGCTTTGCACGTGGAAGCCATGAGCCACGCTAGCCGTCTCGTCCGAGGCTTATTTCCGACCATGCGAAATGAGCAAACGGGCATTTTCGTGTTGACCACTTCGCAACAGCTACAACGTCTCTTCGGACTCTGAACCTCATAGCTTATCGAACGTTTTGCTTGCGCTATAGCCACAACCGCCATCATAGACCCTTCAAGCTCACCACCGTCGACTCCCTCCCTGTTTGCTTCGCGCAGAGGCTCCCACGCTCCTTCACCAGCCCAGTCTACCCCTCGACCAGCAAGCAGAAGGAGCAATATCAACAACCAGATCTATCAGTTCGCCCTTGGATACCCGCAGACGCCACCTGAGACCAGCCCAGTTCAGGATCTCATCGGATCATTCCTACAGACAGAGGAAGCTGGTGCCGGGAGCAAGATGGGAAGCTTCCTGTTCAAGTGGTACGTGTGGGACACGGTGGCTTCCAACAGGGCGATTGAGGCGCTGTGAAAGACATGCCTGGCTGCGATGGTGCACACCAACTGCAGCTTTCAAGCTTGCTCTACAGAACGTCACAAGTTGCTGACCCCGAACTATCACATATAGGGAACATCCCGCACGTGAAGTCTATGTGACAGGAACCTTCGACGATTGGGCGAAGACTGTGAAGCTCGAGGGCAAGGGAAATCACTTTGAGAAGCTCGTGGAGCTCCCTCTGTCGAACAAGAAGATATACTACAAGGTTCGTCCACGCAGTCGCTATCAGTTCAGGCATCTAGAAAAATAATGCCCATACACTTGAATTAAGACTTCAAAGTCTACGCATATACTCGGCTAGATGTTAGAGTAAGGTAGATTCTGCAGATTCCATTATTTGCACCCGTCTATTCCTTCCACGCTTTTAGCTCTGCAAGCGCGATGCGCGGGTTGCACCTATAGACGGAAAGGCAGCTTACACTCCAACCTCACCTATTCCCTCCAAAATTTAGTTCTTTCAACATTCCAGGAATCCAGATCTCGATCTTCTTCGATACAAATACCCTTGACCCAGTTAAATGATTAGATTTTGAGGAATCGAAACTGACTGCAGGCCATTCTAGTTTGTCGTTGACGGTGATTGGACAACGAATCATACTGCTCCCCAAGAAACGGACTCTGCAAACAACGTGAATAACGTGCTTCTTCCTGAGAATATCATCGGTCCCCATTCATCTTCAGGTCCAGCAGCAGCAGGTGTCATGTCTGGAGTCACACCACAGTCGACGACTGCAGGTTTGGCGGGCCAGGTACCGAAGGAGGCGAAACAAGAATTTCGTCCAGAATCAGCGTCTTCCGATATTCCAGGAAGCTTCCCAGAAACTCCATTTCACGATGCGGAAGAATTTACAGCCGACCCAATACCAGCAACTTCTGGTATTGGTAACCCTGTTGACCTTGCACCCGGTGGCCAAGTACCCCTTCCTAATACTCTGACCTCCAACACCATCCAGTCGAGTGTCCGTGATAATCCCTCGCTCAAAGATAGTGCCAAGGATTCCGAACACACTTTTGGCGTTGCTCCTCTTCGGGCCACCTCAGGGACTGGCAATCCTGTCTCCTTACAGCCTGGGGAGAAAATCCCCAATCCAAGCGAGTTTACTAGCAATACCACTAACTCGAACGTAACAACAGATAAAGAGTCATACGATAGGGCAGGTGGAGCACCTCAATTGCCCAACGTTGTGACTCCAGACAACGAGCGTGGTGCTAGCGGTGGAATGTTCAGCATGCCTGGTCTCTCAAAGAACATGATTCCTGAGTCTAGCTTACCAATGGGAGAAGGAGCAGCAAGGGATGCGGATCCAGTAACAATTCAGTCTGCTGGCCCCACTAGTACCACGGCAGATCTCGCAGGTCAAGTACCTCTTGAGCCCAGAGGGGCACCCGAAATCGTCTCAGAAAGCCAGCAAGAAGCCGGCGTTGGACCAGAAGCTAGTGGCAATCGAGTAGCCGTCAAAGAGAAGACCGCTATGGAGAAGGAGCTTGAGAGTAAGATTCCAGAAGAGCCAGCTACCGCTGAAGGTACTGGTGGTGATGCTCTTGCCCATTCTGGGGTAACTGGTGGTGAAGTCGCTGGCATGGCCGCAGGTGGCGCTGCTTTAGGTGGCTTGGGGGCTGCCGCGTATTCTCACGGCCTCCCACCTTCCGTGGAGGCGTCTATCGAGGAGATGAACAAGGGCTCAGCTATCGCTCCTACAGTGCCTGATGTAGTCCAGGAGTCGATCACGGAGTCTCATATGTCGCCAGAGGCTGCCGGAGACAAGACTATGGTAGGAGAGAAGAGTGCAATGGAGAAGGAGCTGCTGAAAGAAATTCCAAGAAAAGACGATGTCGGAAAGCCAGCCCCTTCTTCGAGCGCAATGGAGAAGGAGCTGCTAAAAGAAATACCAAGAAAAGATGATGTCGGAAGGCCAGCCCCTTCTTCGAGTGCAGCAATGGACGAGACTGCTCCAGCTCCAACCGGCGCTGAGAATATTCCCCACCCTATTGTCAAAGACACTACTCCCATTACTACAGCTGCAGCACCTGCACAAACACCAGCTACTCAGAACTCGATGAAGGCAGCGGTACAATCTCAGCCCGACTCTCGCGATATTTCACCCATGTCAAAGCCTATCAATCCGCAGCAGAGCCAGCCTATCGTTACCACAGGTGTTGGTGCAAGCTCTGCGCCCGCCACGTCTCCTCCTCAGACCACCACCCAGAACCCAGCCACAGCTGCAGCAACATCCAAGCCAAATCCAGCGGCAACTAGCTCTGCAGCTGCGTCTACGGATAAGAAATCGAAGCGGGCTAGTGGATTCTTTGGGAAGTTGAAGTCAAAATTTAGTGATAAGGACAAGAAGTAGGCAGAACGTTCGTTGGAAGGGAAGATGAGGGAGGATGGGAGGGGAATAATGCTTCATGCATGTAATGGGACGAGCTGTGGCTTGCATTTGGATCATTCACTCGTGGTCATGGTGTTCTGTCCTTTACTCCTGTGATACCTCCCTCATTCCAGCTTGCGCATGGATTCATTCTTAGTTCATATTTACGTGCAGTGGATAGCACTCGTCTAGCGATTGTATTAAGACTGTTAGACCAATCTCAGAAGCGACCGTCATATGCCCAACAGGTATGCCGCCGTCGAGCGTAGATGTGATTTTCGGTCACTATAAATTCTAGCCTTGAATCACTAGCGCCATCAGATCCCTCCATATCTTGATCCTACCACCACCCCAAACAACAACCACACCACAGTCATGCCACTAATAACAGCCTCTCACGACTCTCTCCCATGTATATCCCCCAGCCTGCTTAGGCCCAATCTCCCACTAACCTACCATAGACATCGACCCCCAACCAACCCCCTCCTCCCTCGCCGCCGCCCGCGCTCTCATATCCTCCTCCCTCTCCCCAGAAGCGCGTATTACCACACATCCCCTCCTCCCTCCCCCACCAGACCCTCAATTCTCAGAACTCATGCAATCGGAATTGCAGCGAATAGAGGCGAAGATCCCCATGAGCGGCATCGACCTATCCCGCTACGAAGCCAGTCCCGACACCGCAGACGCATCTACGTTGAAAGCAGCCTACACAAATTCCGCATACCTAACCAAACGCCTCCAAGCCCTAGAACTTTTAGATCAATTCGGCAAAAATGCATGGCTTGTCGCCAATTCGCAGCTCGAGGATATGCTACGGGAGGTGGAGAAGGGGTTAGTGGAGACGAGGGGGAGCGTGGAGGGGGTGAATAGGGAGAGGAAGGAGTTTCAGGAGGGGGGAAGGGGGCAGTTGGAGGGGGGTGAGAGGCTTTGGAGGGAGGGTGTGGGTAGGGTGGTTGAGACGGAGGTTGTGGTTGGGGAGGTCGAGGGGAGGTGGAGGGAGGGGTTGAGGGGGAAGGGACGGTGATATTATATCGAAGATGTGGATGTATAAGAAATGCCGTACGGAGGCTAGGCTCATAGGAGTCGGTTGTTAGAAGGTCTGGCTCCGGGCTGGCTATGGGGATGATACTCGCGTGACTGCTAACGGCTTTAAGCATGCTACGAGCACGGATGAGAGGGGCGGTGAGAGCAGGGTGATGGGCCTATCTGCTTTTCATGCTTCGAGATGGCTTCTGAAGCTGGTCTAGTGTCTAGTGTAGCTCAAAAGTACCAGGAAAGGGAAGAAGCAGTGGCCCTCGCAGCCGTGTAAATTCGTCAAAACTTAGATTCCAATGTATCATTTACTGCTTCAACAATGTCACAATCCTACTATCTGTGGGTAGAAAGCCTCGACTGGGTGTACCTGAGACTAGGCTGAAGCCAGACATTACCAGGGTGTGGGGCCTATCCCAACAGCCGAGGTGCCGTTCATGGCTTGTTTCCCTACCTTTGGCAGAAGCTGGAAGCTGGAGTATTGGCAAGTCGGGCTCTCAAGCTGGGGTTGGGGTTTCAGTAATGCTTTTCATACCTTAGAGGACAGCTATGAAAGCAGACTACAGTATAGATACGGTGCTATGGCGGTTCCAGGTGTTAGACCGTAATCCTTATTTGTTCATACCTATAGACCATTGTGTTTCTGATACGTCTATAAGGTTTTAACGTGTCATTTTTCTAGAACGTTCTACGAAACGTTTATCTTTTCTAGAAAGTTACGTGGAACCGCTTATTATTTAAAATAGGGTCTAGTTTTAAAATAGACTACCCGTACTAACCTATCAGGTAGTATATAGGGATAAAGTATATCAAGCCCTACTATTACCGGGCGTAATACCGCAGATGTACCCCCGCGAGAAAATTAACTGAATCGAAAGATTCCAGGCCTAAAATAACGAAAGTATTAATAATTCTCTGTTATATATATTCCCGAGCACTAGCCTTGGCGTTTTAAAAGGTAATACGACTATACCTAAATACCTAACCATTAGTCGTAGGTTAGACGGTATATATACGGTGTTAGAATAAACGCGTTAGTATATATATAACGTCTCTTTATTTTATTGTAATCTTTCGAATACCTTTAAGCTAGTAGACGTAAGGTTTTAAATACGTATTATTTTACTAATCTACTAAGCATACGGTCTGCTGACGGTATCAGATATTTAATACAGTATTTGTACCGCTGCCAGCAATCATAGCCCTCCGCTAAGGTACGTTTCTCCGTCTTACTAGTTTTGGGTGACGACTCAAAAAGACTTAATGAGGCTAGTCGATCCCTAATCCCGTCTGTTGGATAGATCTTGTTCGGAGCCTATCAGGCGAAGGCTGTCTAGTTTCCTGGCTGTGTCTCGAGCACTGAGGTCATCTTTACAGGGATGGTTGAAGAGCTCATTGAGGTGATCAAACAATTCAGAGACTCCACACACTTTCCGACTGAGACTTCACAGCGGCGTATTCTATAAAATCGAGGGGTATAAGATCGTAAGAAAATGTCCAACTTTTTATTCGCGGAAAATTTAGTGGTGCTCCGCCGTCTACACTGACCGATCTCAGTGGGTAGCTTAGAGCCTGCTAAGTTGAAAGGGTCCCCGGCGAGCGGGGATACGATTATGGATGCCCCAGCTGAGGCCTGGAATCCGCGTCCCTCAAAGATGGTCAGGAATCAGCGACCTCTGCAAAGAATTTTCTGCAATACAAGATGCCAAGTCAAGTTGGGAAATAAAATTTCAAGACCAACACAGCTTCATGCGAAACAAAAGAACCAAGGCTCGGAACGGACCACGGCTCGCTTCGTCGGTAGTGTAGTAATTGTTCAATCTTTGCAGTTGCTTCCGAAACATGAGCCACTTCGACTGACTGATACACTGAGTGGCGGCGAGGAGCATCGAACTCTATGATAGACCAGTATAGCTAACAATCACGAGATTGGGGGGAAGCATGACGAGGGAGACGTTCCTGAGACGTCTGCACGATGGACACAAGCCGTCGAAAGACATAATCTTGCTATAGTAGACAGGACTGACACCATGGCATTAAGGGCGATGTTATAGGGCCAACTTGGTAGCGGTTTAATGTCGTATACTGCAAGGATAACGATGATAGCCGCTGTAAAATCCTAAGCTCAGTACAGCTCCAGCGATCCGAGAGAGCCACCAGTCCCAGAGTATGGATCGTCTAGTGTCCTTCATTCAGAGCTTCTGAGGACCCTTCGTCAAGCCTTGGTTTCAAGCAGTTGTTCGGTCGGAGTCGCTAGATTGGCCTCGTTGCGTACTGCGTCGAAGCTGAGCGTTCGTGAATAACCGTCTTCGTGCACGACGATGCTTGGGCTAAGATCTAGTTCTCCATTGATGTGAGTCTGAAGATCGATGTCCGATAAATTGGAATCCATAGTCATGATGTTTTCCGACTATAGGTCGGATGAAAAGACGTGAAAGTGGTTGAACGCTATGGGGCAAGGCTGCCTGTTTAGAGACAAATGGAGGATCCCAGCCTCCCCATCTTTAGAACTAAGCGACTCAACTAAAATAGAGTGAAGTGATTCGAAGAAATTAAGACGTTAGTCGATCCTCTCGCTAGTCAGCTCTGTGCAAGCATCTCGTCCCCAATTGGTTTTGCCCTGCTGAGAGACCTTTAGCTTATCTACGTATAGCGGGCCCTCAAGGTCTCCTCCCTTGATTCCGATCGTTTGTGCCCGGCCTTACCCAGGGCTGCTCAGCCACTCCAGATCAGGAACATGCGTGTGGGGGAAAAGTTCATTGAGCAATATGTTGGGGCTAGACTGCACGGAATGGCGGTGTCACTTATGTTGGATGATGCTGGCAGTCGGATACTCCTATTTGGCTGACTATTTCTTGAAGAGGAAAGCTTCCAGAAGGACGCCAGAAGGACGCCAGAAGGCTTCTGGAAGGCCTTCAGCGACCAGGACAAAAATCACCTGCATCTCCAACGGTGACAACAATATCAGCGTCGATACTGTACTTCTTGCTTTGCTGTCACCACATATTCAAAGTACCACATACAGCATAGCACACAACGTAGGCATCTAGGCAGCAAGCGCGGAGAAACGTCAAAGGACTAGAGTACGAGGAAAATCCCATACTTGCATAACAACTGCTGAAACGACTTGAGAAAAGACTTGATCAAGTAAATATCGTCATTTGTAGAGTACCTTACCATAGGCTACAATTTCAGTTCGGTGAATGCAGGTGTGTAGATCGGTCAAGGATTTACGTCAATTGGCGTGTGCTTTCGTTGATCACTCACGGCTAGCATTGTGCCCATACAAACGGCCCCTCTTCAGTCAACCTCACCCTACCATCTACAACCATCACTCCTTGAAAGACATTCCTTTCTCCTATACTACAACCCAGACACCAAATCTCAGCATCACGATCCTTTCATGACCAGGAGAATCAATTGAACCCACTTCCCTAGAACCTCAGCTCATACCACATCTTCTCCTTTCCTTGGCACAACAACCTCTCAGCTCAACCCCCTTCCACCACCATGGCCGAATCCACCTTCCCAGGCGGCAGCAACCCCTTCGGCAGCCGTCAAGGCAGCATGCAACACGTCAACGAGGACGACGAGGCCGGCGACACCATCACCTCTCCCACCAATACCGCCTCCGCTACCGCCCCAGGCAGCTCCACATTCCCCTCTGGCTCCAACTCCTCCTTCTCTGCCCCTTCAGGCTCAAACCCACCCAACGCCTTCCGTCCTCCCGGCTCAGACGATCAAGGCTTCCCAACCAACTACAACATGACCCGCCGCACCTCTGTCTCAGCTGAATCGCTCACGCCATCTTCGAATCAAGACAGCAACTGGAAACCTCCCTTTCACCAAAAGACGCCCGATCAGCTACAACGACTGAGAGAATCCGTATCTAGCAATTTCCTCTTCTCCCACCTCGATGACGACAATTCCTCTGTTGTTCTAGGCGCTTTGATGGAGAAGCCTATCCCCGCTGCTCAGATAAAGGTCATAACCCAAGGCGACGCAGGGGACTACTTCTACGTCGTCGAGCGCGGCGTCTTCGACATCTACGTGAACCCGGCCGGCCACGTAACGCCAGGTCAAGATGGTATGGGGCAGAAAGTCAACACGATCGGGCCTGGAGGCAGCTTTGGAGAGCTAGCACTCATGTACAATGCCCCACGAGCAGCCACAGTCGTCAGCACGGAGAAAGATTCTACACTCTGGGCCCTGGATCGGGTGACATTCAGAAGAATTCTAATGGACAGCGCGTTCCAACGCCGGAGGATGTACGAGTCTTTCCTCGAAGAAGTCCCACTGCTTTCCTCCCTCACACTCTATGAGCGGTCCAAAATCGCCGATGCGCTCGATACGCAGAAATACCCCCCAGGCGCGACTATCATCCGTGAAGGGGATCCAGGCGAGGCCTTCTTCATTCTCGAATCTGGCGAAGCGGAGGTCTACAAGCGGGAGAGCGGCGACAGCGTGCTAAAGAAATATGGCAAAGGCGATTACTTTGGAGAATTGGCGCTGTTGGACGACAAACCAAGGGCTGCGAGCGTGGTGGCTGGGAAACAGGGAGAGGTCAAGGTGGCCTACTTGGGCAAGCAAGGCTTTCAGCGCCTATTGGGACCAGTGGAGGGGATCATGAGGCGGAATGATTATAGCGGTGGGGGACTGCAGGAGAGTTGAGTTGGGAAAGAGAGATGGGATGGGATGACGAGCTGTCAAGGGTAAAGGTACAGGTGGTGAATGGGATGGTGTTCAGAGGCTGCAGGTTACTTTGATAGATTGGTTGGTTCTGGGATACCTTTTGCAAACACAAGCTTTGCTTTTATCAGCAATTTGCTTGCTTATTCTACTCTCGTTACCACTATCCCTCATTCAGGCATTTAATGATTGTGATTCCCACAATTGATGGGATCGCTCTTCCAATCATATACAAATAGTGAATGGCTGTTGCTCCTTTTTGGCTCACTATGTCAGCACCACAAGGCTATCTACGTGCGAAGACATCCACTTAATCAAAAACCCAACCTCAGAACGCTTTCTCACCCTCGGAAAGATCATTACTCGTACCATCAATGCCCTGTCTAGCGAGTCTCTGAGGCCTACGACGCTCACGCAGTTTCTCCGTTGAATACTTAGCAGGAACGGTGTTTTACTTCAAAATTTAGAACCCCGGATCTTGGCTTTTGGACTCCTCGTCCGTACTAGGCGCCCACTCGTTCAGTATATCTAATGGGACTTTGCTGTGTGTGGATTCATCTGTCCCAATATCGCTAGCTAGCATATTGCTTTTGAATGCAACATTTTCCTTCTGCGCTTTCTTGTGGGCTCTGCTGTCTATGCGCCGTTTGGCGTTTGGGTTCTCTCGTTGCCCTGCCCGCTCAGGTGGGATGCTTGTGCTTGTCCCGTTGACTTTCCAAAACGATGCCTGGGCCGCGAATCTTTGATGGGGAGTGATGGGAGGTGTTTGCCGCGCAAGATTTGCGCCATACTGTTCCACTTCGTTGATACCCATTGCATCGTTGGCTCTGTCCAGTAGGACTTGCCTGATCACTTCTGTAGATTCGAACTCGTCCGAGCCCTTTTTTACTTCATCATTACAACGTTGGAGTTTGCTCCTGGCGATCTCGAACGTTTGGTAGTCGGCCTTCACTAGGTAATCCAGACAGGACCATGTCATGCCTTTTTCCGCAGAATCCGAATTGAATGATTTGCTTTGGACGGCGTTGGAGATGCGCTCATGTGCAAATCTGAATGTCGCTTGAACATGCTTAATGGCATAGGCATTTTTCCCTAGGTCGTTGAGATCGTTGGCCGGATCTTGTAGTGCCAGTAAATAAGGCTTTCTGATATTGCGCCTCTGCAGGATGTGGTCGATGCCGCTGAGTTGCGGGTCCAGAAGGCGGGCCTCACGCTCCTCGACGGGCTTGGCCTCGTTGACTTTTTCGAAGACACGAGGAGGGTTCGCTGAAAAGCCGTGCTTATAAAGATCGGCATTGGCGTAGAATTCTAGAACATGGAGTAATTGACCGCCAAGGTCATCCGCGGCAAATTTGCCACTCGAGTGTTTAAGAGCTGTGACTATCATCATCAAGATGGTGTAAGAGCCGAGACCGCCGTCGTATACTGTGGTCAGGTTTCGAATCTCCATGGAGTGGCGTAAAATGATATACAAGGGACGCAAAGATGGCAGCTCGGCCAGATATGAGTGGACGTAATCCAGGGCAGATTGGTAGGGCGTCAAAGTCTGGATTTGGATGTCTAGTCCAGTGGCAAGGTGCCTGCTGGTCACCAGGGGGACTCGAGCGTGGACAAATTCTGGCTTGGAGAATGTTGCTGAAAAGCGGAGGTACTTTTCGACGATCCGCAAAGAGCGCTCACCGAGCCTAGCCAAGTGCCTAGGACTCAGTGGCCTTTGGCTATCTTCTTGGTCTTTCGCGAACGATAGCCCTGCTATGCTGAAGTCAAGATCGGACATGGGAGTTGCAAGACCAGTACTACGTGAGCCGAGTAGCGTCAAGGAGCTTTGTGGTAGATGACTCTGTAGGACAGAGGTGACCGCAGAGATGGCCAATTGGAAGGCATTTCCTTCACCGGGTGTCACTTTCATGTATGATTCAAATGCTTTGATCTCTGTAGACAGCCTATGACATCAATCAGCCTGGTCCACGTTTAAATCTATCGAAGTACGAACCGGTCAACGTAAGTCCCGCTACTTGCATCCATATAGAGCAGCCACGGTCTTAGCAATTCATGTGGCCGATTTCCAGTATTCTTCCATTGTTTGTCAGGATGTAGATAACCCCCTATGTACTCCAAAATGTCGTCGCTTGAGGTATAGCTTCGCCGGCTTCGTTTCCTGACTCTCTTCTGGGCCTGGATACTGTCCGTTGGCCATCGCTGAACGCCCTCTGATTCGGACCTCTGAATAACTTGCGTTGGTGAACCCTCTACCTTGCATTTTGTAGTCGTTCTCCAGCCCTCGTCTGTTACGGTCAATCGCGAAGTCTGACCATGCCCTAGCGTGCTTGTAGAAGGAGAGCTATCCTCGGTATCGATACCATCTTTTATCACAGGAGGAGATTCTGCATCCTCTGTAGCAGCTTCAAAGAGCGGCCGTTTGATCAATTGGCTTGGAGACGCTTCCACCTTGCGGATGACAGAAGCTCTGTTACGAGCTCGGTGGGCTTCAAGCGTTGCCGAGAGGTCGTTCACGAATACGTCTTGGTCATCTTTCGGTCTTCGCTTCTCCTGCAAGTCCAGTCCCTTCTTCCATGTATCTGGACTGTCCTTCACTGGTCTATTATTGGAAGTGGAAGATAACGCGGTGGCCGTTGACTGCAGGCGGATACCAATGGTGTAGAAGCCCTGATTAAGCCTTGACTCGCGGCATGAGCGGAGACATGTGGCGCAACGATGCATGAGCAACTCATGCTGAATCACCGTAACATTCTGATGTGCTTCATCATCTCTCGGGCTCCCGGAATTAGACGTTAGAATGACGCTTGTTGTGTAGAGACTTGATAGTTTAGCGTAAGACGTGGCGCTAGTAATTTGCTAAGCCCACATCCCGCCATACATTACTTTCCAATTCTTCTCAGCAGAATGTTGACATTCCTTACAGAAACATGTAGCACCACCCCTTACCCACCAGGGCTTCCCAGCGCTCGGTCTGGGAGGGAAGGACTCGAATGTACTGACAGCCAGCAAATGTGTGAGCCCTATCGTTAAGTTTCGGCATAGCTCCATGGAAAAACCATGATATCCGGGCAGTCCCTGACAATGGCCAGTGTACTATAGCTGATTAGTTTCGAATACCGCCCAATCCATATATCTTTCAATTCCGGATTGCCGCTGCATTTTATTATAGACTATATGAAGTGTTTATATGCTGTCTAAAGTGCTTTGCATTTGAGGAATTGCTTCGTTTGTTATAAACCTTATAATTCATCCGGCAGGTACGAAGACTGTGCTTTCCGCTCTCTCTTAATAAAAACGAAGGCAGTTACTTCGATTCCCCCTCTCCACTTTGCTTGTTGCTGGTCAGAAACGTTTCATATTCTCATATGAGTTCTCAAGATCTTGCATGACTCCAGGTATCTCTCTCGTGCATTCTATCCACAAAACCAGAGTTTTTTATTAGGAACGGCTGCCAACATGAAGCAGGAAAGAGAAGCGCCACCGCCTTGGCCACTTGGCCTATCTAGACTCACTCCCTACAATTATACACCCTCAAGCATCGAAGAGAAGGTTGTGCAGTCAATAGAGACCGACGTTAAGCAAGAGTCTTCCAGCCTAGCGCCTGACAAGGAACCCAAGGCAATCTATACAACATCCAAGCTTACGCCTTATGTTTCGAGGCCCGCGAGTGTCCATCAGCAACCTTACCCATCACCAACTCCTGATATCAAGCAAGAATCTCCCAGTGATTCGCCTGAAAGAAAGGTCAAACAGGAAAGCTCTCGGCCGTCACGTCTCTCGTCGTTGACCCTCACTGACGATACGTTACTTGGCGACGTCCAACAAGAAGGCAGCGTTGTAAGCAAGTCATTGCCGCGAGGAACGCGGGAAAGCTCTACATCATCGAGCGCTACGCCTGACTCAACTCCTGAACCAGACGACAACAACGAGCATATGATCGATTCGATGGCGGCACAACCTCTAGTTGACGCCGAAATTCTACGATCCTACGGTCCAGCTACGAAGCGTTTACTGTTATTCGATTACGATGGAACACTTACAGACATCGTGACAAATCCCGACACCGCGGTCCTTTCGCCAACGGTACTCCTCTCTATCAAATCACTTGCTGAAGACAGGAAGAATGCAGTATGGATCATTAGCGGACGCGATCAGATATTTCTCGCCAAACAATTCGGCAATGTCTCTGCAATGGGCCTGGTTGCTGAGCATGGGGCTTTTATCCGCTATCCTGGGAACCATACATGGCTGAATTTGACTGAGCAAGTCGATATGAGCTGGAAGGAAGACGTTCTTGTTGCGTGCCTACATTCTATGAGGCGGATGACAGGTTCACGTATCGAAACAAAGCGTGCTGCTGTGGTCTGGCACTACCGCGAGGCTGATCCTCGGGATGCGGCAAATGAGGCACGAGAGCTGAAGACGCGCCTAACAAGAATATGTGCGGGTAATTGGCCGGTGGAAGTCATCGAAGGCAAATGCGTCATCGAAGCTCGGCTCGACTTCATCAACAAGGGTGCAATTGTGCAAAAGCTATTGAACGAATTCAATATCCAGAATGACAAGTTTCCTGACTTTGTGCTATGCATTGGAGATGATGTTACCGACGAAGGTATGCCTACTAGCTTTAGTCAACGGAATATATCCCAACTACTTTGTGCAGATATGTTTCGAACGCTGAACATGGCCCACAAAGATGTCAACCCCGACAACATGTTCGCAGTGACTGTGGGAAAGGAAAGGCTACATGTCACTCAGGCAGCTTGGTACCTCTTGGAGCCAAGGAACGTCATCGAGAACATCATGATGCTCAATCAAGCTGATCTTACGAACGATGTTGCGAGCAATGGGTCCTTGAAATATGACGGTGTTACGCACAGAGGTAGTAACCCACTACCTATACCACGGAGCTATCTTTTATGATCATCTTGTGGCTCCAGGCGGCCGGGTAATAGCTACGAAGTCTGCTGGCCAATTGGGAGATCGATGGAAGAGTGGCTGTAAGCCAACAAGAGCAGCTTTGTGTGGCTTGATACCTTCTCTTGAAGAAAAGCTCCCTGAATCATACCCTTAGCTTCAGCTCCAATCACTGAAGGCTTGTTTTTTCTGAAATCATGGTTGCTTGGTATTATCATAAATGCTTCCAGGCTCCAATGCTTGGTATGAAGATTCTGCTCCGCAGGCGTCCGAAGGCTCCACTTTTATCTCCATCTGATAGCCTCAAGGCTGAGTTCCAAGCAGCCCAATTCTCAGTTGCCTCCATGAATTCTGCGCCTTTTCTGCGCCTGGAGGAATATATCCCCAATATCTTCAATTTCTACCCCACCTGTGTACTTTTTTAATTTTTTCTGAATTGGCTCGTTCTTTCATCTTGACGACCTATAGGCCAATATAGCGCGCCATCGAAGCCCTACGACCGCAATGGATAGGAAAGACAAGCTTTGCGCAGAGGACCGATGCACTTTTGAATAAAAAACCCGATTACTTGACTCCACAGCCTAGGTAGCCACGGTGCACCCAAGGATCATGGCGGAAGTTTGCAGATGTGAAAAGGGGTTATAAGATTCGCTAGTACCCAATCTCTTCTTCTTCAACAACCATCTTCATCGCTCATCATTCATCCAAGTCTAAGGATCCAGATCAATCATCAATTCATCTGACAAGTTACATTTATTCGCCAAAATGAAGTACGCTTATGCCCTCCTCCCCTTCGCCATGATGGCCTTCGCCTACCAGCCCCTCCCCACCACGCTGGGAGGGGTAGGCCTTCAATCCGCCATAGCAGCCGCCTCTTCTAGTTCCGTCTCCGCAGCTCGCGCCAGGGAGTCAGCTATCCTCAATGACGCCCTCGCCGGTGTCCGCGAAGGTGAAGATGCTCAGGCCGCACGTGCTGCTGTTACCGCCTACTCCATGTCTGTCGAAGCTGCTCGCGCCGAAGCGAGCAAGGACGCTTCTGTTGTGGCTGCTGCTGAGGTAGCGGTTGCTACATCCATGGCTGCTGCTCAGGACCGTGTCGAGGCTTCGATGGCTTCCGTCGCTGTCCGCAATTCCATCAGTGCTGAGAAGGCTCACTCAATGCTTGTGGTTTCGGCCTCCGCTGCCGCTGCGCAACACACGGAGGATTTGATGAGCCAGGCGCGTCGTGTCGCGCAGGCTGCTGCTGCCAGGGGTACACTGATGACTTCCACCGTCGCCACTGTCACTCCCATGGAGACCGGCATCCCTACGTTGACCACGATCGTCCCCATCCCCAGCACGACCGTTACCATCTCCGTCGCTGAGACCTCGTCTACAACCACTGCTCCCGTCGAAGAGACCTCGTCCTCTTCCTCGTCCGAGACTGTGATGCCGATGGCCACTGCCAAAACCATTCAGTGCAGCCACGGCCGCTCCCACTGCCCCAAGGGCATGTTTTGCGCTTCCAAGGAGGTTTTCGGACCCCGTGGTGTCTGCGTACCTCTCCCTAAGTCCGCGCCGGCGTGTGGTGGTATGGAGGGTAAGAAGTGTGAGGGGGAAAATGTTTGCGTGCCTAACCCGCTCAATGGCTGCACGCAGATCTATACTGACGGGAGCTGCGAGGGTATGTGTGTGAGGAGGGATGGGAAGCCTGCTGCTAGTTAGTATTGCTTAGGAGGTACAATGGTGGCTATACGGTGGATATGTTGGCGACAAGTGAAGGACGGAGGGGAGTTTTGAGATACGGTCATGTCGAGTAGATACTCCGCAGGAATACACAGATGATACATCTTACCTGGAATTGTAGACTCGGACACGCGTCGTCACTGTTCCTACTTGTATCATCCGCCGATGGATCCGTTGCGCTACCTTGCGCTCTAAACCCATGCCAGATTGCTAATCACGGGGTACGCTCCCGGAAGGTGGCAGTAATTCTCCATCCCTTCGTTTTCGTCCTGACCCGTTGTAGTGGATATACCATCACTCCGATGCCCATTCGACGCACATGCCACCAATTTATCAAGACTTTCACTGAGGCTCACCCGTTCCTCGATCGGCAGCCTTCTCTCGGCAATGTGATCGACGGCTGTGTCGTGGTTTCGCGACGTCAAATCGAAGTCGACTAAATTTGCGTCTGCCAGCATAGACATGGTCTTGACACTAGTATATCGAGCTGCTATTTGTCCGATATTCCTACCGCACGACATCTTTGCATTGTAGTCGGCACCTCGTTGCAAGAGCGCCCGCATAATTTCAGGCTGATCAGATTCCGCTGCGAAATGCAAGGCTGAATACATTTTCGAGATGTTGGTAATGTTGACATTGGCACCAAGTTCAAGAAGTCGCAGAGCGATCGGCGTCAGTGAATAGTATGTAGCGTTGGTCAAAGGATTTTCCCCATGAGCGTCTCGTACATCCACATCAATGCCTGCTCGTACCAAAATATCAACAGTTTCAATGTGCCCGGTTGCGCCGCGTGCTGGTGCAGAGCCGAACGACCGTAGTGCGCATTTCGAGCATGAACATCCACTCCAGGGTCCAGGAGAGCCTTGCAGACGCCAGTGTTGTTGACGAAATGGAGTGGTGTGTGACCAAGGTCGTCTCGTGCGTTCCGATTGGCGTCACATGCCAGCAGCGTACGACAAGCCTTTTCGTCATCACGAATCGCGGCCCAGCACCCCCTGAAGTCCACGATATCGATGTTCGCTGTAGACGGCTCCAATTCCGATCTGAGATCCTTGCAGACAATGCCGAGTACAATCTTGTGAAGCGGCTAAATTCCCGAGTCTGAATAAGTCACTATCCTCTAGAGAATTGTCGACCATGCTGACGCTTTCAAACCCGAAACGTCCAGCAAATGAATGTTCCCAAACCCTACCAGCCACCGTTCGTCAGGCTTTATTGGGAAGATTGGGGTCAGCACCCTGTTGTATGAGCGAAATATCCCGGGCCTTGTGTGGCCCACCGCGTACACGAGAATATCCGAACCATGTAGATTGACATCGAACGGGGAAGCCTGCCCTTCGGCGAACATTGTCTGTATAGCCGGTAGGTTTCCGATTCTAACGTGATTCCAGAGGTAGTGACACCATGTCATTACCCTTGGCATTCGCAAAGAAAATCGTCGTCCATCCAAGGGAGCGTAGCGCATAGTCATGGCGATGTAGCGGCTCATGAGATATTTTGGAAGCTGATAAGTTAAGCTCAAGGAAGAGCTTGCAGGTCGCCGGCAACAGAGTTGGTTACAAGCGGGAGGTGGCTGCTGTATCGAATGCCGATCTCACCAAATAGGTTTTCTAAAAGCTATGGTGACTTAAAGCTCCGGCGGGAACGACACACACAGCTGCACCATACAACGCATTGGTGGGCTTTGCGAGAACCTGCCGGCTCGACCGCGACCATTTTTCTTTCTGTGCTGTTGATCTCTCGGCCCAGTACACTTGCTGAAGGTGCCATGGTCTGTGCAGGGTCTTTCGTTTCTTCGGTATTCTTACTGGCCGCGAATCCCTCGATGGCCAAGGTTGATTGGTGGAACAACTTGTCTTGAGCAGGGAATCTCAAGCCGGCACGATGATGACATGAAGGATGTCAGCTATCACTAGGAGGGGTGGACTAACAGTGCAGGAGGCAAGAAGCTTGAAGGCATACGCTTCGACAAGAATATCTCCATTACCCTCAGATCATCCCGCAGATTTCTCAGCCTGTCTTTGACGAAAGAAAACAACGCGCGCCTGACCAGCATCGCTTAGTCTTGGTAGCTTGAATGGCGTTGATGCTAGCAGTGTATTGATTACAGAAGTCTCCTTGTCAGCGCGGCCCACGCACTGTAGTAAGCTGCCACAGTATGAGAATTGAACGTTGAGCCCGAAAAAAGACCCGACATCATCCAGTAACCCTTGAACGCTCTCCAATTCGGAGGCTAGATCTTCAACCTCTTGCGGAGCTTTGCGGTATTCGTTCAGCTTAAGAAGGGCTTTCACGCCCGCTTTTGCCGCGGTGATCACGCCAATAATGCTGGCTGTTAATGATAATGGATCCATGGCGATACTTCTTGGATGGCTCCAGCGGACCTGCCATCGCCATATATATTATCCACCAGGCAAAGCAAGGCCAGAGTGGCTCAGTAAGAAGGAGAGAGGCAGGCTGTGCATATCCCGCCGAAGGCATGGTGACTGAGCCCGCGCCGCCTTTGATTACTCTATAGCCTTGTACCCCACCATTCATCTAGACAGTTCCAGCAGAGGCTCTGATTTGAATCACCCTCGGGCTGTCATGGAGATCACGTGGGTTGGACGCTAGCGCGTTTGGCGCGTTCGCGCCTCTAGGCTGGCCAGTGCTACAGTAGCACGCGCAGAGTGCGGCCCACTCAAGCACCAAACATGGATTTCTGCCCTATCTAGAGTCACTCAATACCTGGGAACGACTCAAATTGAACGTGCGATATCCAGCTCGTTACTCTTGTGAAAACTTCCTTTGTGAAACTCGGCCTCTGTGACCCTCGCATCTTCCACTCATCCTAGCACCAAGCCTGCCTCGAACAATTGACCCTCGTCTCATACGAGCAACGCTCTTCTGCAGCAAAATGGAGATTGACCCTCGGGCGATAACGTCCTCACTGTCAGCCCCAGCACCAAGCTCGTCCCAGTCATTCTTTTCCGCCAGGAACAAAGTCTCTTCACAGGCACAGCCAGGCACAGGTGCCTCTCCACCAGAATACCGGAATTCAAGAGCTCTACCCTATGAGCTTCGGGAGCATTGCATGATCTACTTCGAGGAGGGTCTTTGTACATCTTAATCCAGCCTTTCATTCAAGCAAAAGCTGACGCAGAACAAGATTGCCAAGCTCTCAACCTCCTCAAGCCCCTCCTGGTGTCTGGAACCACGGCGACCACTCTATTACCTGCGATCATTCCTCCCCCGCAGCTCATTGGACTGATAGCTACACTATCAGTCCACCCTACGCTGACCACAAGAGCCAAGGCACTAGACAGGATACAAGCGGCGAATCTTTCCTTTCAATATTTGCAGCTCATCCTCAAACACGTCGGTCCCATTCGTGGCAGTTTGGAAGAGGCCTTTACATTTGTAGGCTGTAGCACAGTTGCCCGTCGCTCGGGTGGCGGAAGGAGAACAAAAACAGGCGATGGCGCGAGCCCTAGCACGGATATTATCGAGGGCATCAACAACGAACTAGCCAATGCGGGCTCATTGTGGGCTCAAGCAGACAACTTCTGGCAGGTCGTGGGATGGGGCTTCAATTGCAGCATCTTGCACAAAAGACGGTGGGAACGATGGAGCGCGTGGCTTGCTTATATGATCGAAGTGCTTCAGGCAGATTGGGATGCAAGAGCCCAAGAGGATATTGAAGAATCCTTAGAGAAGAGCCTCATCGCGAAGTACATCAATTCGGGGATGTCGGCCGCAGGCAGGGACAGAAAGATAGTGAGATCCGTGTTTGCGGATGGACGGGTAAAGTCTCTGGCTGAATTCGGTGAAATTTGGCCCAAGGAGACAAAAGAGCTGAAGAAGGACGGAGATGTGAAGAGAGCAGAAGCTAAAATTGACATCCAAGCCGACAACTATGGAGACTACATGGAGGAGGAGAATGACGAGGATCTAGAAGATTCAGGGTCAGATTCCATGTCTTCATCGCTAGACGGGAATGCGGACTCCACCGAATCAATCCCCAATACGGCTGATGACTTCGGCGGCATGGAGTCCGTCAACCTACGTCTTCGTCTCCTGTCTCTACTTTCCAAAGTTTCAGCGAATGTGCCCAACGAGTTTACAGACATCCTCACGCTCTATGATAGCTACGTCGAACACATCAGATCCCTACCCATACCAGCATTCTTCCTTATCGTGTCGCCTTCAAACCTTCGGCACTTCACGCCTTCTGCAGCGTCTACGCTAACTCAGAGTATTCTCCGTTCGCTGATCGCTGCTTCTGCTCTATTGCCTAGCTGTGATGATATCTCTCAAGAGACCTTGGAAACTTTTTTCCTGCCATTCGCAGCAAACACAACAAGCATTGTCGATAATACAAAGGTCAGTCTGTGCGTGGAGACTCTGCTAAGATTGGTTAACACCCATGCCGAATTCAAATGGACTCCAAAATTGCACGAGGCAGCGGAGATTGGCATCAAAGCCAGGGTTACCAAAGCGAAAAAAAAGCAGACCAAGAGAGGTACTGATGCTGATGGTAATTGCGGCGGAATGTGGTTAACGGCTAGTGCTGAGAGAATCCGGATGGTCGTAGCCATGGCGGAACATTGAAACAACGTTACTACAGAAATGCTTGAGCAAGGCAACTATGCTGCTTGAAAGTGCTTGAAGCAGGCGCCGATTCAGAAGTCTACACCTACCAGGCGACCAGGTATGAGCAAAAATCCACCTGAGTCAAGCGCAAGATGAAGCTTGCCATCGATGATTGTGAAATCTGACACCAGTCGGGAAACCGTGCTCGAACCTGCCTGAAGCCAACGCGACCGAAAAGACTCATGATCGGAGCTATAATATGTCAAATGCATCCTTCATGGAGCTGGGACGTGGCTGGTTAAACCCAACTGTTGGTGTTGCACGAGGCATTCTGACCCCTGATAATGTCAAATCAGTTTCATCTCGAGTAGGGTCTTTGCAGAAAGACTCCCAGTTTCTGCTAAGCTCAAACTTTCGGTCTGTGCTTCTATTGTTCGTGCTTGAGCTTGATCTCGGCTATTGTCCCCCGCTTCAAGGAAACAACTTTGTGGGGAATACAAAGGGCATTATTCGAGGGGTAATCTACCTCAAAGAGCGGTATATTTCGAGATGAAGCTGTACAAACAGGACAGAACGGATGAAATGATAAAATCATAGTTTGCAAAGCTGAATGGCTGCAAGCGAAGCATACAAGTTGAGTAGATGATTTTCAGAAGTTGGGCAAATGCCCCCCAAATGTCCATGTAGGAGCTTAAAATGAGTCCGGATCCTGTCGTTCACGCGGCTTCTTACCCTCCACTGACACAAGTCTGTGCCAAATTGAGCAGAAACCTTCACCTTTTTCGTTGATCAAGAGCTTTGGATGGTATTTAGGTCATGTTTAGACACGCAACCCCAATACAGACTCGTGTAATCCAGATCGAGGCCTTTCGGTGAGTGATCTGACACGACGTTGCTAGTATCCTCGTCCTTAAAAGCTATCGACTTGCTTGCTGCAGTGACTCCTAGTGTGACTGTGTCTTCAAAGCTAAATTTCATGAATCGTACGACACCACTGTCAAAACGCTCTCTCTCCACACGCCACTAGTTCATACTCACTAATATAATACCCTCTCATCCTCACCTCACCTGAATACCACTCCAAATCCCTCACTACCATTTCCAACCGCACTCTCAACCCCCATTTTTCCCCAATGCATGCATAGCCCGCAGAACCTGAGTCTTGACAGCCTTCCACTGCTCTTCAGCAATGCTTTTCCGACTCTTGAGTTTGGGTTTTGAATTCAATCATTCCAAGGATTATATCTTTGCCTCTGCCTCTTCCATCTCGACGTAGATTGCTAGATTTCCGGAGATGGTTAGTCTATAGTGTATAAGGATGGCGTGGGCGGGACGGTGTTTTTGTTGTGTGCAGTGGATACATGGAGACGCGTCATTCCAGAAGAGAGAATCGGGTGGCTGGACTTTGGCCTGGTGCTGCTTTGAATCTCTGTCCACAATTTGGACTCTAGGTAAGATCATTACATACCGGGCTGGGTTTTACTGCAAGGGTGGGTTGGTTGTTGGAGTGGGACCTCGCGTTGGACTTTGTAGTTGTGATGAGGGTGGGACAATTTGTGTGGTTCTCTGTGATTGTAGGGCAGTTGCACGGTTTAGACATTGCTTGTTGAGATCTTGTTTCGATGCAGAGCAGGCATGGAATGAGAATGGAGTCTATCTAGCAACTTGTGCGACGATGAATTGACCCATTTTATTTCTGTCAAGGACAATTTTTGTGTAGTGTAGTACAGAGAGTGGATTTTGCACAGTTGCAATAAAGCGAGTATCATTCTGCTAGTTTGAAGGGTATCACTCCCCAGCTAAACTTAGCCCATAGCCAGCCATTTCTCTATCAGCGTTCGCGTGCAAGACAGAGGCTCTGATATGAACCGTCAATTCCCTCACGACTGCCCCTCCTTCTTAAAGAACATAGCCTTGAAATCCGCATTACTCTTCGCCTTCGCCTTCTCCCCTCCACCATCCCCAGGCTCAGTCTCATTCATCCCCACATCCTTTCCCTCACCATCGCCTTTCGCCCTATCGCCACTCAAGCCTACTCCGCCTCTCTTCATGCCTAAACCTCCCTTCCCTCCTCGCCTGGCGCCAGGCTGGTTGGGTCGGCGTATAGGTGCTGGGCCTTGTAAGCTTGCGTTTGTGATTTTTGCGGCGGCTGCGGCGGTGATTTTGTCGCTTCGGTATTCGGCTTTTTGATGATTCATTTCATCGACTGTGCCGGTATTGATGAGGCGACTAGGCGCTATTTCGTAGCCTTCGAGGCCGAGTGCAGCTTTACCGACGCTGGTCTGGTCTCTGTATTCAAGGATGGCGCCTTGATGGTTTGGCCGTAGTTTGATTACGACGAGTTCACCGTAGGGTTCGGCCAGCGCACGTATTCGGGCATCGTTCACAGTATCCGGAATATTCATGAGGGCAAGGGTACGTGATTGAATTTCTGCAAATTTGTTCTGTGAGTCAGTAGGTGTTGGGGACGCAGCGCTGTGCGTGTCATCGTTTGGACGAGGTTGATGAAGGTCAGGGGTTGGAGAGCTGGTGGCGCGTTGTGAAGTACCCTTGGACGTGATGATGTGGGTCGCTTGGCGTACGGAATGGTCGTTGCTGGAGATGGAGACATTCAGGATGCGGTTTTTGAATTGAACAAGATTCATCTCAAGAGCTGCTGTGGCTTCGTCCTATCTATCTGTTAGCAAATGAAGTGATTGTTTCATAGAGGCGAATTACCTTGCTTCTGAAAACAACATAGCCGATGCCCTTGCTGTGCCCGTTCGCTTTTTTAGGTATACGTACGCTTTCCAACCTACCGTACTTGGAAAAGGCTTTCTTGATATCGTCTTTCGTTGCATACCAATCTAGGTTGGCCAGGTAAAGCTCTCGGCCTTCGTAGATAGCACCTTCTCTAGACTTCTTGTGCGCTGGGTCCGATATTTTGGCTTCCAATTTCAGCTGCTCACCCAGGTCTTCGCCATCGAGCTCGGTAGCCGCTTGAGCTTGCTTTGATGTTTTGTACTGTATGTAGCAGAATCGTCGGTGTGTATTGAATCTCAACGACGGGAATCGTATATCGACAATCTCTCCATACTGCGATTAGTCAGCTTCTGAACCAAAGCAAAAACAGTTGAAGAGCCCACCTTTTGAAACTTTTCCCGTACCCAGGCCTCGTCAGCAGTAGGAGGGAAATTGCATACATACAGCGTTGACCCAGAGCCCACTTGGACTTCGATTGCTTTGCCATCAAAGATCTTCATGTCTTTCGTCTGAGCGGTGAGAACATCCTCTTTCGAATCAAACTCAATTGAAGCTGTTGCTGATTCGCCATCGGCTTCGGGCAGAATTTTGAGAGTATTGATTGTGCCGCACTATCGCACTATCAATAGATGACTACGCAAAAAGACTGGAAGGTTGTGCTTACATCTCTGAAATACTGCCGCAGCCGGGTATCCGTCGTGTTAGCGGGCAGATTCTTCACCACTACAGTCGCATTTTCACGATCGCGCTTCAGCTGCGAGGGAGCCGAAAGGCTTTGTTCCTCTACCTGCGGTTCAGCCTGCTCGATCACTCCTGGTCGTGCCTTCTTGCTGATTCCCTCATTCGCTTCATCCTCCCGTTTCCGCTTTCCCCCATTGTCGCCATCACCGTAAGTAGCTGCAACATCCTGCTGTGCCTGTTGCTGTTGCTGGTATGCTTGTGCTTGAGCAGCTTCGTACGCCTCGTTTGCTTCCTTTCCCCTTCTCTTTTGGACGGTCTTCCTTGCCTTCCAGATCAGAGACAGCGAAGACTGAAGCTCCTCAGCATCCTCATGGTCTTCGCAGTGAAATTGATAAGTCTCAATGATCTTTTCCGGCCAATCCATCTTTTGTCGCCTCATTGCTTGCTGCAAGACCTTGGTGGCTTCGGTGGGCTTAGCATATTCACCACTAGTCTCATCGTAGGTTAGTTTGGACCAAGTATTCATCTCCCATATGTAGTAGCGGATCCAGAAGTCGTAACTGTCACCCTTTCTGGAAACCAGGTCTTTGTAAGTCTGCCTGGCACCATCCCAATTGCGACACTGCGTGAGGAACTTGATGTAGACCTTTTCGAGCCTATACTCAGGGTCACCTTGGTAGCCTTTCCTGTACTTCTGACGCCCTAGAGTTTCCATGTCCTCGATCGCAGAGCGGATACCGACTTCTGCCACATCTAGATCTTCGTCGGTAGAAGTTCGATGGAAAGCTCGCCGTCGCAGAAAGCCACACCACGCAGTGTGGACTTTGAGCACCTCTTCCATTCCTCCGGCATCCAAGACACCGGTACTGGTAGCCTTGTGTTTTATGAGTTCGATTTCTTTATAAGGCAGCTTGTTGTTTTCCGCTGCTAGTAAGTACTGAAACCATAGGCTCCCTGACCAAGGGCAGTGTCTTGTCGCTTTGGCCAAGACTGGTAGGGTAGACATCTCTTGTTGGGGGTGGTGAGTGATCTCCTCGTTTACAAGCATGGCGTGGCCTTCCCAAAACTCGGTATTGGTTGGGAATCGGAGGTTAGCGCGCTGAAAGAGGGCACTTGCAAGCGTGAAATCGAATGCATTCTTCTTGTGGCTCTGTTCCAATTCCCACTGCAGGTAGTCACTGAATGCTTTCAACTCGGCAATTCGGTCGTTGCTCTCTTGTGCGCGTAATAGGCCAATCTCCATGACTTCACGATTGCTATACTTCTTCTTCGCTTCTGTACTAATGTGGCTCGCGGCGACCATGGCATTCTCGTAAGCCGCATTGTTGTACATTGAGGTGAATGTGGAGTAAGCCTGGAAGGTCTTGTCCCAGGTTGCATGTGGCGTTTGGAGTCGACTAACGAATCGAGCTTGTAAATCTTCAAGTGCTGCCTGCGACCTAGAGGCCGCGAGCCCATGTAGTAAAATTTCCGTATATGAATCCCAGATCAAGTTACTATCGTTAAGCCGCCATTGCGTTTCCTGAGCCCCCCGCTCCCATACGCTCATCATTTGCGGCCAGGTGAAGACCTCTTGCGCGACCAGCCTGTCCTCCTCGGACATAAAACGCTTGATTGGAATACTTCCAATGCCTGAAAGCCTGTAGTCCATACCAGACTGCGCACTCTTGCATAAAGACAGCATGTATTCCCCATAGACAAGCCAAAGCTTTGTGCTACATGGCTCTTCGTCCACAGCCTTTTGGCAAAGCTCCATTATTGAGATACGGTCGTCCAGAGACCTCGCAAGTAGTATCCGGTCTTCCACCCAATCCGCCCACAGATCTTCGCCTAGAGCGAATCTCGAGTCCATTGTCTCTCTCGCACTGTGTAAATCTTGGAGTAAATCGTAGGTATGAGGATCGCCTGGGTGACTTGAAGATGGCCTGACATGGTTCTTGAATCCTTGATGTAGAAGATTGATGAGCTGAACGTGAGATTCGTATGCGAATGGGTTCGAAGTGAGGTAGCTGATGAGTTGTGTAACCGTCTCAAGCTCGGTCTCAGTCAGAGCACCCGTGGACAGACTTCGGGGTGGTGTGTCGACTGGCCCATCCGTCATTGCTACGTCCATGGATCCTGCTCTTAATTGGCTTGGGTCTCGTAGCTCGCCTGAGACTTGCGCTCTGGGGATCGAGAGTATATTTGGGAGGGCAGAAGCGGATGTGGAGGGTTTATCGTAGATAGCATCACTCCGTAGCCCACCCGCATTTGCTCGCGCTGTCTGCTGATGGTGCTGCATCGAGGCAAGATCTGCCAAAGTGTCCATTCCTGGCGTCGAGGGTTGCCTATTCGCGTGAGAGCTATCTGCTGGTGGTGTGCTACTGCTGGTCGAACTCAGTCGCGGTCTTGCGCCCGGGCTTATGTTTTTGGGAGAAGGAATTCCATGTTGCTGGGCTTGTACCACAGCATTATGTGGCAGTGTAGGCGGAGGAAGTGTAGTATTGGCGAGAGGTGAGGGCTGGGTTACTTTCGCGGTTCGCGGTTTTCGAGCTTTCTTCGCCGGAGCTTTGACAGGTGGGACGACGGATGGAGTTGGTCGGGGTGTCTTCTGCGGCGAAAGCAGAGAGTTGATATCCATGGTGGTGGTGACCTGCAGCGAGACTGATTTGCCCTATTATGCAATGTGGGGCGGACAGGCCAATAAGAGTCAGAGTGACTGGTTATCTGCTGGCAAAAGATGACAGCGGGACGGGGACCCTCGGTTTGTCATGCACCGTCCCCTCACTGTCGTTTCACCTCGAACTGAGGAGCTGGATCAAAGACAGCAATGTTGAAAAGACAGCTTAGCTCAAACCGTCAACGGGGCGGCGGCGGCGGCCTAGACGATTTCGTTGTGGGGGCTTAAGGTCGATCAAACGGCCCAGAAACTATCGAGCACGCGCACGCTCTTCCATCGTCATTCCTCCTCTTCCGAGCTCGCCGTCCAATCAAGACAATACAGATGGTGTTGTATATATCAAGTTGTCACCTGACAGGCACAAATCCGATGTGGAAATGACGCACTACCAGCTATTTTGGTGCCTCGACCTAAAATACCGTGCCATGCTTGAGATCGACTGGTTAATTTCTTCGCGCGTTCTAGATCGTGCATGTAAAAGCTACCCATGAAGCTTACACAGATCGCAGCTGCGCTTTAGGCAAGGGTCTATTGAGTTGCATGGAAGATCTACAATGCATAACTGCCTGATCGACTATGAAGATGCTGGTATCAACGATTACTCTATATTATGCTCCGTATATTCTTGGTCGCACCCGTTTGGGGCAACAGTGCTCGGACCTCCTGAGATCCCAGCCGAACATTTGCAGATACGCTGTCGCGCTTTACGCCTTGATGGTATCGAAATTGCTCTTCTTCCTTATCTGGGAACCGAATTTGAACAGAATCCATGGGATGGGTAACATAGTCAAGGAAAGAAAGGCCAGAAGACTCGTGGCCCATGCAATACCAAGTCTGTCATACACTGTGAAAGCATGTTAGCATCGATGACTGGCTTGAGTCTGTAAGATGGAACTTACTTTGCACGGTAAAAAGAGGGAACACAGCCCCAGATATATATCGCACCAGCCCATTCGCTGCCAGGGCAGATGCTCCATTGAGCGGGCCATAAACATCCACAAGGTACAAAGCCGCCGCTGTGAAGACGCAAAGATTGCCCCATGCAAATGGTATGGTTGCGAGAACGGGGCTTATCCAATGGATGTCTGCTCTAGCGGTCCACGCAAACCAGAAAAGACCAATTGGTAGTCCGAAACTCCCCATCATCGCCACGTACAAGCGATGCTCTGGTGCAACAACACCAAGTCTGCCTTCTTTGTGACTCTTTAAGTATTCTGGATGGTACCAGATTCTATTGACGAGTATAGCTGTCACAACTCCAAAGCAGCACCCAAGTCCTATACCGAGGAAGGTGAGTCCTCCGAGGCCGGTGTCGAAGCCGTAGACCCCTTGGAAGACGATTGGGAAAGCGTCAAAGAAGCCGAATATGACCGAGAAGTTGAAGCCGGTGTACAAGCTGAAGAAGAAGACAATCGGCTCGGTGAACAGCATCTTGACGGGCCGAAAGAGTGTAACAGTGAATATGAATTTGAGGGCTGCTAGGCCGGTTGGTCCTGTCTTTGGAGGTACTATGTCCAGCCTCTTTGCGCGCCTTTGCAATATTATCTTTTTGTAAGTCTCCTTCATTCCAAGAGAAGAGATATAGCAAGGAACCATAAGGAACAGAATGAGCCATTGTGTCCATCTCCAGCCCTTGTACTGAGCAGCGAAACCCCCGACAGCTGGACCAATGGCAGGCCCCAAGAACGGAGCTAGTAGGAAGGCGGATGCTGCAACGGCTCTGTGCACTGGGGCCCAGAGGTCTACGTTCGTGCCAGCGCCCACTGCTAGGACCGGAGATCCGAAGAAGCCAGCGAAAAAGCGGGTTATGGCCAGTGATGCGAAGTTTTGCGAGAAACCTGCACCCAGAGTGAAGAGAGCGGCAAGTGGTAAAGAGACGAGGTAGACGACCCTCCGGCCTTTTGTCTCTGAAATCGGAGCTGCAAGAACGGGTCCAAAGGCCAAACCAAGCACATAAAGCGAGAGACCGAGTAAAGCTACGGTTGACGAGACGTTAAATTTTCCCATTACCTCTGGATAGCCAGGCGTGTAAATTGAAGAGCCGAACGTGACTGCAAAGCCAAACACTCCTGGTATGGTAGTGTGATATACTTTCTGCCACAGGGGCCAATTAGTCGGGTTCTCTGGATCATCGGGGCCTGTCCAATCTTGGGCGGTGACTGTTCTCTGGAGTCCTTTGCTTTGCGATATCTCGAGTTCCTTCTCCGCAGCATCGATCTCTTCTGCTAACGTCTCATCCTCGACCCTTTCATAGTTGCTGATCAGTTCTTCCGTTCTATCTAGGGAAGAGCCACGACTCAAAGGAGATACTGACATGACTGAACAGGGGAAGCCGAGCACATGCACATAAGTGGATACAGGAGATACATAACGAGAAATCGGGATATGAATATACTTATACTAGACAGCTTAGCAGACTTGATTGGAAATCATCCCGACCCAAACAAGAGAAACGAGGCTGTTTACAGTTGTTGCTGTGCTCCGCAAGTTGCTGTATGCCCGAGGTATCAAATATTGCGAGTAGTAATCAATCAATAGCCGAGGTGGGCTAACAGATTTGAACCCTTGCATCGCACGTTTCCCATCTCGAGGGCCAGTCACACTGCTTAGTGCTTAGTCGCCGAGGATGTTTGACCTAGATATGAAGGAAAAGTTTCCTGTCATCTCATCTCATCGTCTTTTCTTCGCAATTGGGGGAGCATGAAGCTGCAACGGGTCACAGCTCCCTCCTAGTTCAAGTTTAACTTTTAGCATATACAGTCGCGTCAAAACACTCGTGTGACAGTCCGAGGCTTCTTGAGTAAGAGAGCATGACTTACTGGCAGCAAGATCGAATCCAACTTTTATGCCAAATCGGCCGCGCGCTAGCGGAGATTGGTACGCATCTGCGGAGATAACCATCCGGCCTCGACGTCACCCATGGTGTCTTCTTGATTGGCGAAAGTCGATTGCATTCTTTTCGCCCAGTTGAAGATCCGGAAACTTCAGTCTGACTGCTCCCTGAGACCGGTCGCACTCTCGAACATCCAAGTGCATACCAGCCACCCATTCCTCCGCGCTCTCTCCGCCCTCTTACCGCAAGCCCCAAAGCCATGGATTGCTTCCCAATCCCTTTGTGTTTTCAATGTGGTACCGATCAAAATCCCTGCCATTGCAAAGTCGTCGGGCCAACCCTAGGCTTTGCAGCTACTGTCATATCCGCCGTAAGCCTCTCTCGCTCGATTGCATAAAGCCCTTGTCTGACGGAAGCGATGCTAGGTGATATGCTGGCCTGGGGCTCTGCTGTGTGGATGCTGTTTGACGGACACTGGGAAAAGGTATGTGAAACGGAGGCGGAGGGGGAGAAGGATTATTGGCTGATTGTTTTTATAGGATGTTGGCTGTGCCTGTGGACGCAGGTGGACAAGTTAGTAATGCGGTGCCGTTCTGACAGGGTCGAAGGATGGGTGGATTACGATATGAGAGGAGCAATCAGGACAGGAGGCTGAATAAAGAGGAGGTTCGTCAATCATGATGATGATGACGGCTCGATCATACCTTATGAATCACGAGTACGACCCTATAGACCTGCTATGTCAGAACTTCAGTACGAAGCAATACCTATGGAAACCTGATCAAGTTCGAAACACATGCCCTAGTTCTCTTCTATTGACGGTATCTGTGTGCGCTTCTTGCTTGTTTTACACTGAAGTTTGTTCATTGTCATCTCGATCTTGAGTTTGACGTTGCGTTCAGTCCGAAATACTTGAGAATTTAACCTTTGAGACTTTTGGTACTTTCTCTCTCAATGGCTTCGATTAAAAGTGTACATTGCTCAATCAAGACCAAGAGGATGTGAGACAATACCCCATTTGAGCACGTTTCACATGGATCTTGGCTGTTTTAAGTCACAGTGGGTGATTTTGTTTCACTTTTAAGTGCGCTTTCGTACGTTTTCTGCTCGTTATATATAAAATTCATCTCATTCTTCATGTTCATCAAGTTCAAGTTCTAAATGTCGGGTATGGATGGCTCTTTACCTTCCAAACGCCAATCTCCATGCTGTCACACGACGTCAAATGCGCCACAAACACCTTCGAATTGTACAATGTCTCCGGAGATCGGCGTCTTGCTAGCCCCAAAATACCTGATCCTGTACTTTCCCTTCTCAGCCTCATCCTCAATTTCCCACACAACGTCCACCTCGCTGGTAGCCAGCGCACTGTTTGTCCGCCTCCACTTGAAGATCAAGCTCCAATCAGCATCGTTTCGCACCCGCGCCCACTTGCCATCATGAAGCTTCTCAACAGAAGCATAGGTATCTTCGAGACGTAGATCATTGCGTGGGTTCGCTCCCACGAATGTGGCTGTTGCGATAGCGCCAGGTCTGTAAGAAGACTCCACATCAGAGATCACATCACCAAAGGACTTGAAGAATGGAGCACGGTCAAAAGCGACGCCAGTAATGAAGCTCATCGATTCGTTGACATAGATGGGCGGTTCGGGGCCTGGCAGCGGGCTTTCTGCAGAGTCCCCGTGAAGGTAGTGTAGATACGACGTCGTGATGCTGATGTGCGCATTGAGCGTGTGGGGTCCGTACAGAGTAGATGCGCCTTCGTAGCGCTGAATGCCATACTCCTCCTCAGTCGCGATGTAATGGGTATAGCTGTTCGCGGGCCCACCAAGTACGACTATTGGCTCGACTCCTTCGGTCAAGGAAGATATCTCGGCAGATTTATGGATAGCTTCTTTCCAGCGGCGGCCGGCCATGGTGGTTGCCTCGCCTGGACTGACTATGATGATCAATTGGCCGACTCGGAAGAGCTGGACGTCAACGATGTTAGGCGTCCAAAGGTACGGGTTTTCGATCTCACCCACGTCTAGCAAAATGGGCTTGGAGTGGTGGCAGGCCTTTTGTTCCTCGCTTGGCTCGCGCAGGAAGCCACTGACTACTGACCAGACAGGATTGGCATTGGGTGAGCCGGTGTTGTTCTGCTTGAAGTCGAAAGCGCCCGGACCGTCTGTTGTGCCAGCAGCGAAGGAGTAGCCTAGTGCAGCTGGGCACGTTGACACTGTTGAGCCATTGGGATGCTGAAAGCTGAAGTGGGAGAAATCATGAAAAGAATGGAGTGCCTTGACTGTAGGCCCTCGCACAGGAGTCCCGACTAGACCCCCTTTGATCATCAGGTCGTAAAGACTTTGCGCCGCAACAGCCTGTCTTTTCCCTATCTCGAAGCAGCTGGAAGCACCTTGGTCTTTCTCCCTGAACAATGGTCCTTGACCATGGCAGGGTTCGTTATTCCCACCGCAAGTGCTGTCCTCAAAATTACATTTCTCCCCAGATCCATCTTCGCAGTAAGCTCCAAGCACATTGGGCGAAGTGTCTCCGACGTTAGCCTGAGAAAAGCCAGATACGAACTTGTCGTCTGCCCATTCTGTACCTTGGATAGCCTGCTCGAGGAGATGAGCTGCAACGCCTTTGTTGTCCCCAGTGATCAGAGTATTGTTCCCCAGCATAGATGTGCCATGCACTGGAAACCAAGTCAGCACTCCCATGCTTTTGCTGTTCTCAGCATTCCAAAATTTAAGCATGGTCAAAGTCTTGTCTACTTCGTACTTGTACCTTTTCCTCTCCTTTGCAGGATTTGCGAGGTACGCGAAGAGACTTCGGTTGATGTTCGCATCTTCAACCTCGACAGACCCAACGCTCAGATGACCAGGTTTGAGGCTTTCGTGGGCTCGCCGTATCGACAAGAGCGCCCCATCCACAATAGCTTGATAGCTTTGCTTGTCAAAACCCTTGCTCGTAATCTGAGGCAGCAGGTAGTTGAGCCAGGCTCCAGGTCCCGAATGAGAGTGCGTCCCTGTCACAGCAATGTTCTTCTGGCCATACACGCCGTACTCTGCGCCCAACTCTGATAGCCCCTGAAGTATACCGTATCTTACTGCCGTATCACCAGACTGGGTATCCAATACCAAGTAGACGAATCGGTCCTCTGGACTATCAATGTCCCCAACGATGAATGCTCTCGAGTAGAGTCTTTGCCTTAATCCTGAGCCAACTTGCTTTGGATCCGCATAGCCCATCATATTGATCTCTACAACCGGCCCTGTGATGTCGGCTTTCCCAATCCCCAAGAGATACTTTGCTCCATGTTTGGCGGTTGCTTCAGGCTCAGAAGTGGGAGAGTTGATGGAAAACTGATTGGGCGCTGAGCCTGTAGAAGAACCATCATATCTCAGACCTAGAAATTCGACCCTCGGCCAGCCGAAAGTCGATAGAAGCTGAAAGATTAGCAGAAGCGCCACTGTTGCTGTGGCCAAGGTGGCGGCGATAAGGAAGCGTGCCATTGTTGGAGACTGTGCAGTGGATTGGACATGTAGATTGGTTATGTAGTATCCAGAGATGGTGCTCTTAGTGGTGCAAGGTCACTCGCGATAGATGCGTGTCGTATGGAAGAGGTGTACGGAGATGCTGATGGGCGGCGGAGAAACCGCTCCAAAGTCCGCGCTGTTTGGTGCTTGGCAAGTTTTCTTGACATCTTGCCTCTACACTTTCCAGAGCTCTACGAAGTACAGTAGTAGAGCTCATACTCCTCGCGAAACTTACGTATACCTCGAGTCGACTAACTCCCAGAGTCGCATATTTCCGAAAATAACTAACATGGTTTCTTACGACCCGAAAGCTCCAATTTTCATCCACTAATTTAGTAGTCTGTTCACCTTGCATGCTTTCAAATCCTGGGGGCAGGGGAGATCTTGAAGGAGGAGGAAAACCTGTTGAAAATGTCCAGCTACGGTCATCTTCCACCCATCGAAGCTCCTGGCAAAGACCCTCGACAGCAACGCCCCCCTGTAGCATCTGCGCCTGCGGGCTACCAGCAAGGAGTGTCGCCGTATCCGCAGAACCCTCCCCAACTGCAACAAGATCAGTATGGGCAAACGTCGCAGAATGGATACCAGTACGCAGGGACATCGGGGCAAGAGCAAGGGTACTTTCCTCCTCAAGGACAAGGACCAGTAGACGATCAAGGTGCAATGGGGGGACTTTCATCACAAATGGGAGGAATGGGCCTTGGGGGCGATGGTGCTGCTGCAAGCCGGCCGAACAAGAAGAAAAGCAGGCATGCCTACCATAACATCGATCAGCCGACTGTGGCAGCCCAAGCGTTCAATCAGAACACTGGGAACGCTCAGCAGTATGTGAACCAGGATTCATCTCAGCAAATAAGCGGTGGTCATCCATACGCCAGGCAGCAAGTCACACCCGCTATGAACCAGTTCCCTGCGCAAGTCAATCCTCCATTCTCGCCTGGCCTGCAGCAGCAGTCTTCAAGTCCAGGCTTCAGAAATCAAGCTCAAGCAATACCTACACCGAGCGGGCCAGGCGTCTCAGCGCAGGGGCGGGTGGATCCTGAGCAGATTCCGAGTATTGCGAGAGCGCGAGATGCGGCTACACAGTATTACCTGGATCATGTTTACCCTACGATGGAGCAACATCTCCCTCCGCCTGGTGCTGTACCTTTCGTGGCAATTGACCAGGGTAACTCCTCTCCTAAATATGCTCGCCTAACGCTAAACAATATTCCGTCAACGTCAGATTCCTTGACCGCAACTGGGCTACCACTCGGCTTGGTATTACAACCGCTGGCGCCTCTGCAGGCTGGCGAAACGCCAATACCCGTCCTCGATTTTGGAGAATTAGGTCCTCCGCGATGCAGAAGGTGTAGAGCATATATCAACCCTTTTATGACGTTCCGTTCTGGGGGAAATAAACTCGTTTGTAACATGTGTACTTTTCCGAACGATGTTAGTCCAGAGTACTTTGCGCCTACGGACCCTACTGGAATTCGAGTGGATCGGGCACAGCGGCCTGAGTTGACGACAGGGACCGTGGAGTATCTGGTACCAAAGGAGTACTGGGCTAAACCACCTGTAGGTCTAAGATGGCTTTTTGTGATCGATGTGACTGCAGACGCTGTCAGCAAAGGTTTCTTAGAAGCCTTTTGTGAGGGAATCGTAGCAGCACTTTACGGAGAAGACGAGCACGAAATAGACGGCGAGGAACCAAATGGAGAAATCCCAGATGCTCGGAGACAAATCCCTGCTGGCTCTAAAGTTGGCTTTGTCACATTCGACAAGGCAATGCATTTCTACAACTGTAACGTAGGTGCTTGGCTTCAACATGTTGACTCAATTGCTCACCATCTGCAGGAAAATCTAGAACAAGCCCAAATGCTGGTCATGTCGGATATTGAAGAACCGTTCGTGCCACTTGGCAGCGACGGTCTTTTCGTAGACCCTTATAAATCAAAGTATGTTCTTTACTCATGGCAATGCTATGAAATGTCTAATGGTGAGCTATCAGATCGGTTATCACGCGCCTTCTTGCACAGTTGCCTGCTCTGTTTGCACGCGTCAAAAACCCGGAACCCACTCTGTTACCAGTACTCGAATCCGCAATGTCAGCACTAAGCGCTACAGGCGGGAAGATACTCTGCTCGCTGGCCTCATTGCCCACTTGGGGTCCAGGCAGATTGATGCTGAGAGACAAAAATGATCTCCATGGTATTGAGAGCGAGAAGAAATTGTTCCAGACAGATCATCCTGGATTCAAGAAGCTTGCAGGTAAAATGGTCGAGAATGGTGTCGGCATTGACTTCTTCATTGCTGCTCCTGCGGGCCGATATATGGATATCGCGACAATCGGTAGGTCGATTTGTTCGTGAAACGCGCTGGTACTTTGACTGACACGGCATCATTAGGTCACCTTGCAGCCGTATCGGGCGGTGAGACCTTTTTTTATCCAAATTACATCGCGCCCCGCGACTCTCTGCAGCTCACGCAAGAAATCAAGCACACTGTGACACGAGAGACAGGCTACCAAGCCTTGATGAAAGTCCGGTGCTCCAACGGCCTGCAAGTGTCATCTTACCATGGCAATTTTATGCAGCACACATTTGGCGCAGATCTCGAATTTGGCGTCATTGATGCTGATAAGGCCATTGGAGTCATGTTCAGCTATGATGGTAAATTGGACGCCAAATTAGATGCTCACTTTCAGTGCGCTTTACTTTATACAACCGCTAGTGGAGAAAGACGAGTCCGGTGTACCAATACTGTAGCTAGCGTTAGTGAACAGGCTGCAGAGAGCATGAGGTACATTGATCAGGACGCTGTGGTCAACATGATCGCAAAGGAAGCTGCAACTCGGATGACAGAGAAACCTCTCAAAGATATCCGAAACGCTCTCACGGAGAAGACCATCGACATCCTCGCAGGCTACCGAAAGACCTTCTCGGGCTCACATCCACCAGGCCAACTCGTCCTCCCAGAAAACCTCAAAGAATTCAGCATGTACATCCTCGGTCTAACGAAATCTCGCGCCTTCAAAGCCGGCCATGAACCCTCCGACCGCCGTACCCACGCAATGCGCCAACTCAAATCGATGTCACCCCTCGAACTCTCACTCTACCTCTACCCGCGCATTCTCCCCATACACTCCATCCCACCAGAATCAGGCTTCCCAGACCCCAACACAGGCCAACTAATCATCCCCTCAACCATCCGCGCCTCCTTCTCCCGCATCGAAGAAGGGGGCGCCTACCTCGTCGACGACGGCCAAGTCTGCCTTCTCTGGCTGCACAACCACGTCTCCCCCAACCTCTTGGAAGATCTCTTCGGCCCCGGCAAAACCTCCCTCCAGTCCCTAGACCCAATGATGTCCTCCCTCCCAGTCCTCGAAACACATCTTAACGCTCAAGTACGCAACCTCATCGCCTACTGGGGCAGCGTACGCGGTAGCAAGGCCATCACGATTCAATTAGCGCGGCAAGGGCTTGATGGGTCGGAGTATGAGTTTGCGAGATTGTTGGTTGAGGATCGGAATAATGAGGCGCAGAGTTATGTTGATTGGTTGGTTAACCTGCATCGGCATATTCAGATGGAGTTGACAGGACAGAGGCGGAGGGAGGATGGTGGGGGAGGGGGCATGAGTACGATGGGCATGGAGAATGCGATGGCGGGGATTACGAGTTTGTGGACTGGGAAGGAGGGGTGATGAGTAGAGATTCTTTGGGGAAGAAGGCGGGGGAATCGCCAAAGACGAGGTTGCGAGCAAGTAATTGGTGATTTTTAAGACGAACTTAAATGGAGAAAGGCATGGGTGATCATTGTCAAGTTTAGGTATTACTACTGGCTTTGATCAGAAGTGAAGCACTCAAAAGAGGGAAAACATCCACAACGCAATGAATGGAATTGCTCGCGCGTCGCGGAGTTCACAACTTAAAGCAACTACAAGAAAAACATTGGGCAGGCAGTTGTACGGGACAATCAGATAGACAGCTCATTGTCCAGTTCTTTTTACTTCAAAACAACGACGTTATCTCAAAGTGAAGGCACCACTCTAAGATAAGATCGAAAAGGGTAAAATGACGCTCTCAGCCGCGTAAATATTCTCGGTCGGTGTTGTTCGATATTCGACTCACATCCATTCTCTTTTCCACAGATTACAATGGACACACTCGACTCCCCTCCTATGGCCAACTCTACAGCGGCAGCAGCAAAACTGAGCTCGAGGGAGCGCTTTCCGGAGCTGTACCTTCCAGCTTCAAGCCACACCAATCCATATGAGCGTACTTGCAAAGTACCCATGCGAGTACTATGTCTAGGTATGCCAAGGACAGGTACTGCGTCCAGGTGGGCTGTACTCAAGAAGTTGGGATATGGCGACTGCTGCCATATGCTCAACGTAATTAGTAATCCGCAGGATGCGATTATGTGGATGGAGGCGATCAATGCGAAATACTATGGGAAACGGAAGCCTTGTGAGAGGGCGGATTGGGATCGCTTGCTTGGTGAATGTCGGGTGAGTGTGCTGCTAAGCATGGGGCTAAGATAGTGGCTGATGGAGGAGAGTACGGTCTGTTTGCGATGCGCCATGTGTGTTTCGCAGAGGAGTTGATCGCTGCATATCCTGAGGCGAGAGTCATCCTTTCATTGAGAGATGTGGACAGCTGGTACAACTCCATGCTCGCTACCATCGTCAAGGTCTCAAAATCACGCGTCCTCGACATACTAGGCTCCTTCGGCCCGGTCTTTCTGCGGTACTGGAATCCTATGCGTAAAAGCTGGGGACGGCTTTCTGGGATGGAGATTTCGAAAGCCATGGCAAGGGGAAATTTGAGGAACATTATGCTATGGTGAAGGAAACTGCGCCTAAGGAGAGCTTGCTGGAGTATAGAGTTGGGGAGTGGTGGGAGAGGCTGTGTGGGTTCTTGGAGATACCGGTGCCTGAGGAGGAATTTCTTGTCACTAATGAGCAGAGCACATTGGTACGTATCTTCGAATTTTTCTCTACTTGTTTAGCACTTCAGTAAGGGTATCGAGGCATGGCACAAAGTGAAGATGGGGCCTGTCATCTCCGCGTGCTCCTTGAATCTATCTCATGATCCAGTTGTCGTCCCTTATAGGATATGCTGACCTTTGTTTGAAACAAGGGATCGGATTCAGGTCATGGTAGGATTGGCGGTGTAGAGGGTGGCGATGAGGATATTGCCACTTCTGGGAGGTATCGTCGTGATAGGCATAGCTATATGGATGTATGGCAGAAAGTAGACATGTCGTATGCCGTTGAGGTGTTAGGCGGATTACTAAAAGCGACAGACTTTCGAGAACTGCGAAAATAGGAGAAGGCCATGCAGTGTGGATCAGCGCTTAACAGACATACGATCCATGTAGCGTATACATCTCGTGGATAGGTTGGGTTTGTAACTGCTCTGGGAGCCTGGTGCCAGGCTTCGTGTCTGAGAGTGGCAGTCTTGAACGCCAGATGCGATCGATTGAGCACAGAATATGCTGTACCGTCGAATCACGCAGCAAATTAAGGGTTCAAGTCATCTACGAGTAAGAGCCAAATACTACGCAAGCGCGGTATGGGGCACTCTTCATTTTGGAAGATTTCTATGCTGCAAATTTCACTGATTATAATACCAAGCGTTCGGAGTATATTGGGTTGCGCCGCCCAGACGACTAGCTTTATTTACGCCAAGATATCTATTCTCGGAGCTGAGCTCCGCGTCATCAACCTCAGAATACTGGTATAATGCACAACACAACTGCATTTTATTCAGACCTTCGTCACACTGCTTTTACGACCCATCCAATGGAGATAAACAATCGCTCTCTTGGAAATCTGCCGATCATCTATTAATGTGGAGCCATTCCTCAGCAAGCCTCCCCAGCCACGATTTTACGAGTTCATACCTTGAACATTCAACGCTACCATGATTCGATGGACCTTCATCCAATATTTCCATGACCTGATTCTGACTTCTGAACGACCTCTTGAGAGCACTTTCCTCTTGCTACAACCTCTTTCTGGTCTGATGGTTGATTGAAGGTAGCGCTACAGCCTAATCACACCTCACGTCGGTTTATCGTACGGCGGGTTTCAAATCAATTCAAGCTGAGACACCAATTACCCAAGTGGACCAAACGATCTCTCCATCGCTCAACATGGCAACCAAGGTAGCGAAGACATCCATGGGTGGCGCACATACGGCGGGCATTTACGCAGACATGACGGTGGATGGCCCTGAGATTGGTACATTGGTAGCAATTGTGGATCGAGCGAAGAACTTGCCAAATAGGAAGGCAATGGGCAAGCAGGATCCATATTGCGCAGCGAGATTGGGAAAGGAGGCAAAGAAGACGGAAACAGACAAACGCGGAGGGCAGACACCCCGATGGTGAGACATCCGATAGACTCTTTCCGAGACAACGCTGACCCTCTTAGGGACCAAGAGCTGCGCTTCACCGTCCATGATTCCCCCGACTACTACCAACTAAAACTCTCTGTTTTCAACGACGATAAGAAGACTGAGCTCATTGGGGAGACGTGGATAGCTTTGGACCAGATAATTATGCCTGGCGGAGGATCGAAGGATGCATGGCATAATCTCAATTGCAAGGGAAGATACGCAGGTGAACTGAGGATGGAGCTCACCTACTATGACACCCGTCCCCGGGAAGAGAAGGCTGAAGAGAGGCGCCAATCAGCGCCCATCAACGCCACGCCCTTCGGCGGCAGCAGTCACGTTGGTGGTCCGAGGCAACCAAGGCCAGTCAAGCGGAGACCATTGCCTGCTGACCCAACGGGGTCGCCTCTACCTACGCCGCTTCCACAGACTCCTCCCTCCACCGTTCCCCGAATGCCTAGCTCTCAGCAGCGTCACGTCGACTCCCCGGGTGATGATGGGTTCGAGACCACGCCACCCCCGGCGAGACAGCATCAACGGGTACGAGATAGCCAGCAACGAGCGTCGCCATTGGGAAATAACGTCCAGTATCAGGAGCCCTACAATGCAGGCCCAGCGATGCCTCCTCATCCTCATCAGTCAATACCGAGCCAACATGAGACTTACGATTTGAATGATCAGACGGATTACAAACAGGACAGTGCTCTGGCGCTCAGCCAAAGTCCACATAGTGGGCAAGTCTACGATCGGCCTTTGGACTATGATACAGGATGTGGGGATGAATGGCAGGACAGGCCACTGATCCAGCCTTTGCAAAATCACCTTGGCTTGCCTCATTCCAACTCATCTCCCGCTATAATAGACGTTCGACGTCGCCAACAACCTCCATCCATGCAACACAACCCTGGATCCTCACCATCCAAAAGCCACAGCTACGACGAGAGCCCTACGCATCAGTATGCGAGAGATGATGGGTACGGTGCCTGGCCGAATGCAAACGAAGCCGCTGCAGATGAATTCGAAGCACCCCCACCCCCGCCTCCACCAGTGCACAGGAACAGCGGGTCCAGGCCCTCGCCTCAACCGTTGGAACGGGTTCAACCAGATCCCTACGCTCCCATTCCTGCTACAGCGCCACTCAACATCAGGAGCGGGCGAGGCAGCATCCCTGCTAGTCCGCTGTCTCAGGTCCAAAGCAATTCTCGTACGTCTTGCCCGTCACCCTCACCGTCTACTTCGCAATCATACCAACCGTATTCGAACCCAGCCCCCTCGGTTTCCTCCCGCACTTCGTTTAGCCAGCTAGGTGATCCGCGGTCACAATCCCCAACCAGAGATTATGGGCAGTCAATGCCTCCCAGTCTTGTTCCTGGGTACGAGCCTAGCATTGCCGAGGATGAGTCTGATAGGATCATGCACGAACAGCGGATGAGCGCACGACATCGTTACTCTGAACCCCCAGTACCAGATTATCACCAAAGTCCCGCTCAGCAAGGACCCATACCTGCTGCACAGCCAAGGCCCCAGCCCTTACCTCGCAACATCCAGAATGTGCATGATCGAAGAGCGCACCGTTCATCTGCGCCAATCATCCCGCAAGCAGCAAATCCGGATCCTCGTACGCCAATGCGCAAGTCCGTGAGCCCACAGCCAGGCTCAGCACCAATAGAAAGACCACGCTCTGAAATTCCATTCTCGCCGGACTCTTTCGATGCTTACAATCCTTCCCTTAAAGCTGCTGCTAGTGTGAATGATCTTGGTGCAAGATACAACACACCAGAACAAGCTACGGAGGCAACTCGGCAGCATGAGCGGCAAGAAAAGCTGGGTGATGGCCCAATTATTGGTAGCGATGGCCGCATCATTGACCCATCAGATCATCTGCCAACCGATACTTGGGCGCCAGAGCCCGAGCAGAAGCCAGTTAGGAAAGGTCCAGAGGTTACTATCAGGTTCAGGCAAAGTCCACGCGGTGCTCAACCATTACCATCTGCCAAGCGCCCACTCCTGAACGAGGTTCGTCCTCAAGCAGCGAGCATGCCAATTTACGCTCATAGTCGAGAAGATACTCCACCAACTTCGGCTGGTCGCGCGAGACTACAGAAAAGGTCCCCAGCTGTAACGGGCCAGGGGGCATCAAGCCCAATTGTACCGACACTCAATACAACGCCACGCAGCTCACCGCTCCGTCCATCGGTCGCCGAGTACCCATTGCGAGAACACGACAACTACGGGGAATACAATAGTAGTCCAACTTATGGCAGGAACAATATTCCACCACCCATTCCAGGAAAGGTGCCAATTGGTGCACCGCAGGAGGATTGGGGCACGAGCGCTTTGAGTGAGGAGATGAGGAGGATAGACATTGGCGTTGGTGGAGGGCAAAGGGGCCCTAGAAGGAGCAGATATGGACTCTGAAGCAGCAAATGTACTTCGCAATTGAATTGATCTCCACGGGCATATGCGTGATTTTGTATAACAATTTGGTGGGTACGCATAGCGAGCAGGAAGCCGCGAGCAATACGGATAGTACATTCATAGAAGCATATATAGACCGCTGAACAAGAACGAGATCACGTTTACAATCTCTCCGCACATACATTTGCCCTTTCTTACTCGAACACCTCTATTGCACTAGAAGTGCAATGATCTGGTCAGTACTGAATGTCTACTCAGATTGCGTAGCCTACGCCGTTTTGGTGCCCTTCCATCGTGAGCTTCTGCAGAGGACAGTCTTGGCGGGATTGACGCTTGCAGCAATCGAAAAGACCGATCCTACGAGATTGAAGATAGTTCAACAACGATGGATCAAACAATATTCTACTCGGTAGTAAAAGCCATAGCTAATTATCTGAATTAGATTTCGTCTGGCGATTCTATAATCGTAAAGCTTATATATAAAGGCCTAGAGAGGCTTAGAGTCGAAAGGTTTTTGGATAAAGTGTTACTTTGGAAATTCTTTCATGACCCACAAGATTTTCATGGTTCAATTAGGGATAGCGGTCCCTTTCGAAGCTATACTGCTAGTAGCTCGGTACAGATAAAGATATCTTGGCGCCAAGGTAAATGTTGCTAACGACGACCTCAACGAGCCCAGCTATAAGCCTCCAAATCAAACCCTATCGCTCATCCCTCGCGGCCAACATGTCCGATACCGACACAGACACCGCGTCCCCTCCCTCCCCCTCAATTCTGAAATGGACCCTCGGCTTCCTTCTTGTAGGCATGGCCTGGGGTCTCACCACCCCCTTCATTCGTCGAGCTGCTCTCAACTTTCACCCGCCTTCTCACGGTAGCCTGGACCGTATCAATACGGGTAATAAGAGTGGTTGGGTCAAGTGGAGAATTTATAAGGGGTTTTGGACGTTGGTGGATCTTTTGAGGAGTCCGGCGTATGCGTTGCCGCTTGTGGTGAATTTGACGGGGAGTGTGTGGTTTTTTTTGTTGATTGGACGGGCTGGTGAGTGAGAGTTTTCCTTTTTGGGGCCTAGGGAGAGGGCCGAAGAGGAAGAGATTGTTGTAGGGGATGAGGATAGGGACGTGGAAGAGCAGTGGTGGGGTCGGCTGCGTGGGCTTGCGGGAGGAGTCGATAAGAAGTGTTCGTTGCTGGTCGAATGGAGATGCTGACTTTGCATGTGTAGAGTTGAGTCTTACGGTACCGATTACAAATTCGTTAGCTTTCTTATTCACAGTACTAGGGGAATGGTGGGCGGAAGGCAAGGTCATATCGAGAGGTAAGTGCAATGGCCATTTAGCACAGATGCAGGTAAAGGCATGCTAATGGTTTGTGTTAGATACATGGATTGGCATGATTTTCGTACTTGGGGGTATCGCTCTTTGTGTCCAATCGAAGAATACTTAGAATTGTATGCAGGCCGTCTCCTATCAAAGCAACACCATCATCGTCATCACAGAAAACGTTCCATCTGAATTCCTGCATGTTGATGTGAAGAGCAGGTAGAATGTGTTTGTGCGTGCATGCAATGGGTCCGCGGAACGCGCTTGTTTGTCGGCGCTGCTGTCACTAGGCTCAATTTCTTTTCGACCAGGCATTAGGAGAATCCTAAGTCTGGATTGCCTGCCTGTTGGCAGCTCTTCTTCTGGAATGATCCTGGTCGCGAGAAGCTTGCGTACTCAAGTCTTGTTGTTGCGTTCTTCGGGACCACAATTGGTAACATGTGACCCAGAACCTCCCGGTCTTGTTCAGTTTCGCCGTCAACTTTGCCACTATATGAATAGCGACCTTCTTCAACGACGGAAACCCATGAACGCGGTTCTGATAGATCCAGGCAACACGACGAGATTCACCACCAAACGCCAACTCGAGTGTGGAAAGCGCTCGCGCCCCTTGCGATTTGTTCCCTGTCCTTGCTGGACATCGGACTGGTTCCTAGAGTCGGGCCCTGTATCTGTTCCAGTATTGATACCTGAACCTCGATAGGCTTGCTTGGAAACAGATTGAGCCTGTTGCCTATCGGCTTCAGATACTCATGGCTAATGCTTGCCCTTTGCTGCCGAATCCTCCATCAGCCATTGTGGAATCCGCCGTTTCATGTCAATACGAACCCATTCATCCTCGGCGGCCGGGATTTCATACTTCTTACTACAAACCCAATGCGTGAAATCACACTGGCCATGCCGAGTCCAATGCAGGCAATAAAGTTCGTTTTCGTTTTCGTTGGATTTGCTGGCGTCATTTGTATGATCGGCCAGTTTGCTCAGGTTCAACAGACTAGAAGTAGCGCGCTTCGGCAGGGTCCCGGACGTCTTGGGTGTGGTATGAGCGGGAGCTTGGACCTTGATTGGTATTCTCAAGTCGTAAGCGATTTGACCTGTGTTGTTGGGATTACGGTCTGTACCAGAACGGTCTTCGATGTTGACATGTTCTTGAGGTTCTCTTCTGTGGGACCGTTAGCAAGGTTGCTTCGAGGCAGGGTGGTAGGCTCAGGGTTTGAATGTATGTTGATGTAGGTAAGGTTGGCGTTGGTGGTGCGGAGGAGTTGTGGCTCTTCTGCTGGGTAGGAGCCTATTGTCCCGAATTCTTCCAAGACTGAGGCTATGGCGGAGCCGAGGTCAATTTTGTCGGCATCTTTGCTAGACGAGCCCTTGGAATTGGTTTTGGAGGGATGGCCGTTACCATGGTTAAAAGTGTCTGACGCCTTGCACTTTTTGACCCTTGGACGTGGGAGGTGGCCGACCGCTTCAATTTTTGAGCTCGTTGCCCTCATTGACGATCTTAGCTGACTCGCCCTAGTCGGTACATTATCGGAATCCGGGGTACACCCATTTTCCCGTTTCGGGGTTCTTGACTTTGGCCGCATGACCCTTGTTATCCCTCGTGCTCTTCAGTCCTTCCTTGGACCTGAACACAGCGGGCCAGCGGCTGAAACGCTCAGAATGCGGGTTTACTTCAGCTTGGACGACGTTCCAGGTCCACAGGCTGCGGCCAGGTGCCTGTGTCGGCGGTGATCTTATAATAGCCGGTGTTGTAGATCAGTGGGGTGGTGCCTTTCACACCGTCTCCATCTCCTTCTTTCCATTCCTTCGGGCCAGAAGCCCTAGTTTTGGAAACCATACTGGTTATTTTGGTTCGCTAGACTTGAAAGCGAGGTTGCAGCTCTTGAATACGAGTTGAACGAAGTTCTTGAAGGGGAAGTTCGTTGCCTATGAAGCGCAATAACTTGAAAGCAATGATTGCAAGTGATAATTCGAATTTCTTGTGTTATGAATTCCGTCGTGGAGTACACCTGGCCGCCTAAGCTGGCTCCCTGAGCACGCAGAGCGGCGACCTTGGCGGCATCAATCTCATCTTCGCTGGACTCGTTAGTGTACTCGTCGTCCTCGAATTCACCATTGCCGTAGTAGCCGGGCTGCTGTCCATCGTACTCGTCCTCGACGAGCTCCCCGTTGCTGTCGTACTCGCCATCTGCTTCAGAGCTCCGGGCTCCGCCAGCCGAGGCCACAGAGAGTATAAGAAGGCATATTCAACACAGGATTAGTGCAAGACTGATAGGATCGTGTTGCATGCCTTGAAGCCCGGCTGCGACTAGTCATTGAACTGAACGATGTTGTCGTAGTTTGTCGATCAACTTGTCGACTCCCACCAGGAGTCGAGCCGTGAGAAGAGACCAACAACACAAGAAGTAGCTTTGTATCACGCCAAAACTTTGACTATATGATCTTTGATATATTTACTGAGGTCGCAAATCGCTAATATTGAAGGAAGAAGAAGGATGGCAGAAGGCGCGGTTTTGAAGGGGTGGCGATGACAGCCTTACGCTAGCGGAAAGTGATATGAGTGCTTGAAGTGGTGAAAGTACGGCAGAGTGACACTGACAATCAAACAACAGCCTTGTAAGGATCGCATTAACAGCTTAGGTGGCTTCACCAAGCAGTCACGCTCGCAACAATCCAATCAAGAGTAGAGATCACTCAGCAAAATCTTCGGCTTCTTACTCCTCATTGGTTGAGGTAATGCTATGATGATTGATTCAATTATGCATACCTGGATCGAAGATGCCCAAATACGCCGAATTCTTGGGCGCTTTGAGCGGTATCAGTAACGCTTCACTAATCAATCGCCACAGTAATGTAGTTCATCTTCTTTCACCTCTTCTGCGTCTTCTTCCACCTCGTCCGCCTCGCGTCCCCAATCCTCCAGACTCATCCTGAGAGTCAAATCTTCCTTCTTCAAGGTCACCTGTAGCTTGATGGCGGTCCACTCTGCCTGATTGTGTACGCTCGACGTCGCGGTATGACATGCTACCTACACTGGCAGCCTTGTTTGGCTCGGATTGCTGGCGATGGAAGAAGGGACTTGAGCTCGGCTGGCTTCGCTTGGGCGGCGCTTCGGACGAAAAGTCGGTATGCTCCTCTGGCTCACGCTTGAATTCTGGGGCAGGTAGAGCTTGCTGTGCCTGAGGCCAATATTTTCTGTACTCTGCAGGGCTGTTCCGGAGCCAACCAGGAACTCCTCGCATACCAATTTTCGTTCGAATTTCCTCGTCGGCTGGGATCTCATGCTTGAAGTTACACCCTACTTGCATGTAGTTGCACTTGCCGTTTTCAATCCAATAACTATTGATGATTTTAAAATCAGTATTGACGTCTAAGGATAGGTAACAAATCACGGAATGTGTCTCCGAAATAAAGTTATGTTTCCAAGCAATAGGCACGGCAGATACTCCGGTGTGATATCTTCAAACTTAAGTAAGGCAACAAAGAGGAAAACATCATTCGAGAAGACTTACTTGCAATACTCTTTCTTGCTAAAGTAAGGTTGTGAGCCAGCGGGTTCGGAGGCTCTCGCAAGGGCGTAGTATGGTACGGATGTAGCTCGAGGGAAGGGTGTGTCGACCTGGTTGGGGTTCAGAAGTGGAGAGGAACTTGCAAGCTGGAGACTGCTCGACCAGCTGGGCTCGCTCTTGGGTACTGTAATGAAACGCTGCTCCCGGTTAATCGATAGCTGATCCAAGGGGAAACATGTCGGAGACCCAGCAATAAGCTCGCCCGGACGGTCGCACTCGCAGTGTCGAAACCCCGCAGCTGTCAGAAGTCCGGTATACCAATGAGCACCTAGTTTTCGGGCCATCGCTAAATGCATGACAGAGCGGTTCAAACAGATCTCCTGGATCTGACGGAGGAGGCCAACCAAAATTGCCATCCTGTCGAGTCTGTCCGGGACGCGTTCAGCAATGAAATCTTCGATGATGCAGCTCTTGTACGGATCAATGGAAGAAGGAAGTTCTGAGCTACTCAGGCGCACGATCGATGACCCCGCAACATGAGAGCCATCTTGGGGTGCTGCATAAGAAGTCAGCAACTCGAAGGTATGGTTGTGTGTCGAGACAAACCCAGCGTTGACACTCGAAGATTGATTTGAAAACGTTGACAGTCATTTTGCTCGCGCTCGAATTCGGTGACCTGAGCGGAAAAATAAGGCCCAACTGGCCCGGAGCCCTGACCTTGAGATGCCATACTATTAACCTGAAGATGTCATGCTAGCGAGAACGTGGTTCGAAGAAGAGAGGATCTTTCGGTGGAAGAGTGTGTTTCTATCACTTCAGCCGCAGCCCTATAAGGATCGGCTAGCAGCTTCTACTGCATTCGAAGGCACCTTCACTCCCAGCTTGGTGCCCAGAATTGCGTCATTCATGAGATGGTGCTCCCAATTCCGCTATTTTTGGGCGTTCGGCTGGTACTGACCCCTCTAGACAACAAAAACGATGCTCCTTCGGTAGCCAAAAACCCATCTTGATGTAAGTCGGTCAACAATGTTTGCTCTGCATATATGACTGCTACTCTATTCTCTCGCCTACTTCGCAGATTCGAGCTTATAAATGGTATAGCGTGATTCAACCTAAGCTCATCAAGGCCAGAGGAATGGCTACCTTACCTTGTGTACAGTAGTAAGTCCCAATGTGTCAGCATTTCAGGATAGCCCGCTTATCTCAGTAGAAAGTCAGCCTCCAGCTGCCAAACACAGGTCAAAGCGGCCTATAAAAAGCACCATCTGGCAGTGCACAAAATGTCACTACAACCTTGCAAAGAAGATATTGCCAATGATGGAAGCAGCTGATTAGGATCAATATCGAGGAGCCCACATGAAAATACAGCCTGAAAATTGCATTTTTGATCACTACAAAGAAATTATTGAAAGCCCGACGTGACTTCCCACCTTTATCGCTCCCCCAGTCAAAAGCATGCATTATCACTGTCGTCCCGGATTATTCGTTGCTCTTGGGCTCTGATGCAAGCATAAAGGGTGCATGCTCAAGGTCGGTGGTCCATGATTTCCTTGTCAATACTGATTGAAGTAGCGGCCACTGCGACCTCTATATCCTTCAGAAGCATCACCTCTGCCTCCTTGAAATGGGAGGCGGCCATAGCCGCGTGGTTGCTGCTGATGCTCTTCCCTCCCAATGCTAACAATCCGATCCTCATTCCTCTCTTCTTTATCGCCGTAAAAGGGGAGGTTTTTGGTCAGCCTTGGAGGAAGCAGCGGATTTGAGGTTATGATAAACGTCCACACCCAAATTTGTATTCTTCCTATTGGGCTGCAAGCGATGCACCGAGGAGTCTGTCTCCGGACTTGATCGATGTCTCTTCGCTATACCTCCTGTCCCTTTTTGCGAGCCAGTATGCTCCACAGGCTCGCTTGCTGGCCAATATTGTCTCTTCAGACCTGGACCGTCTTGAAGCCAGCGAGGGGGCCCTCGAATGCCAATACTGAGCCGAGTCTCTTCGTCCTTAGGGAATTCATGCTTGTATTTCCACCCTTTTTCCACTTCTATTCGAGCCGTGTACATGCACCAGCCATGCCTCATCCAGTGCGGGCAATACACGATCTCTCTCACGACACCTGGCGTACTCGCGTTAGGGAGATGAAGAGGTACAACCCGATTACCTTCATCCTCAGGGTACTCATTCTTGAATTAGCATCCCTTCCTAGTGTATTGAAAATCGCATTGGCCATACTGGATCCAATTCTTGCAATATGCTATCTTTGTAATGACCCCTGGCTTGGCGGAAGTGATGGAACGACGAGGGAGATCGTAGGGATTAGAGGTGATCTCAGCGATTTGGTCCTGGATGTAGTCTGCATCAATGAAAATAACAGGGCTCAAGCAATTTAGGGCCCCGTTTGTTACGCCGAGTCTTGGGATGTGGAAGTGCTTTGGCTGTCTTTAGCTTTTCGTTTTAGAGAAGGAGCAGGACGCCGTGACACTGTAGAACTGGTCCTGGCATGACGACGGTCATCATTGCTGGCTTTGATGGCCGTATAAGGTATGGGCCAAGGGAGACATTTCTGAAGCTCGGGGCCCGCCGCGCCAAAAGGGTCACAAGTACACTCCTGGAATCCTGCAGGACCAAGGAAGTTCACAAACCGACGAAAAGTTTGCGCTTCGCTCATGACAAGATGGTTGATTTTGTACTCTTCACGGAAACCCTTGATACGTAGCATTATTGCTGAGAATACCGCCATTGGAATCATGTTATCGGAATCATCGATGCTGCCGTTTTCAAGGCTGAGATCCTCGATTCTGCAACACTTGTTCGTTGAGGGACCAGAAGCCTTCCCGTCAGTTATCAGCAGGCTAGCTGTGCCGAGGATAGATTTCTTCCCTGCTTCTCGCATCAGATCGTTGACAAAGCCTGCTTGTAGTATCAGCACAATTCCATTAAGGCATGAGAGCGAACTAATCCATTTCACTACCATAGAGCTCAATCCGAAAACGTTGATTGCCATTTGGATCAGGTGATACCTTCTTCAATATGGTGGAGAAGCATGGGTGGGCGATGTCAGAGACCACTTTCAGATCATTGCTTTGTGGAATTCCATCGAGCATAGGGTCCGTCATTGTCAACAAATGACTTAGGGCTCGCTTAGCTTGTTAAGCTTCGTGCCGGCCCTTCCCTCTATCAAAGCTCAATGCAGGTACTTAGAGCACTGCATAATAAAAGACCAGACGGATAAAGACTTAGAGTTATAATGCATTGAGGATCAGGGTTGTAGACTATTTAGTTTGCTGGAGGAGGAAATCTCTCATGGAAGGGTGTTACTCTAGTAGCTTCAGTAAGTTCTTCACAGCTTTCTAGGGTCCGCTGGCAACTTCTTAAGTCCGCCAATTACTGCTACTTTTCCAGGCCCTTTTGAAGGCTTCCTTTTCCCCCTTCATCATTCCATTTAGTCCGACACTCTCATAGGATCTCTCTATAGCTGAGGATATGTTCCTCTCCCTCCTCCACCGAGTTTCTGACCCCTTTAGACCTCCACCTGTACTCTATCTTCTTGAACTTGCCGCCCTCTGGAGTGGCGGTACGATTCACATGCAATACCAACTCAATCAGCCCCAACCACGTTTCCCTACTTACAAGCTCTCTGCAGGTAGGTGTCGATTGATGAAGGCTCGAGTATCAGTACATTACAAGCGATCTTGATTCTCAGCAGAAATAGCTGGAAACTTCACAACCAGTCAGCGCGACGAGCTGTTTGCAAAATTGGTCTCCGATCTTGACAATTATACAACGGACAAGGCACCAGGATCTTATGAGAGAGCGTTAGTGGGATGCTTGAAAGAACCCAATGGCTAAGAAGAATACGACCAGCCAATAAAGAAAATAGTATTTGATGGCTGAGCCTAGATTGTTCTCTGGTGTACTCAAAGAAGAAGTCTCTCTTAGTCAAGTCATTCATCCACCGTCCGTGCTTGGAGACGCTGTCAATTATGAGCGTATAACGAGCACTTTTGATGCCAGTATTCTACTCAGTCGTCTGGAGCAACATTATTCCTTTTTTCCCGAGCTACGAAGCCTGATACGGCTTCTGGTTGATGAGATTCTGTGCTGCTAATTTTTGCCCTGCAGAAACACATCGCTACAAGTTTCAGCTACGCACGTCACACGTCAGGCCGCAACGCCTACAAGTTCGGAACAGATCGCGATATCGGAGAAGCATCCGTTCGCTAGCTCGGTTACATGCATGATGCATCTGAATAGCTTCGGAAGACGAAGGTAAGCTGCTTCGCTCGCATTCGAAAATGCAGAGGGGGTTTTGCTTCCTAATCCAACTATCCGATAAGGCCCGTCGATATAATGGCTCGATACTAATATTGCATTCCAAGGACCGGAAAGGTGTCCTCGGAGGTCAAATAGAGATCGACAGATATCTAGATGAGCATCCCTCTCTTCTCATCAGAAGTTTCGTCACTAGTGTCCAATAGCGAGATTCCCTAAGCTCTCGCCCAATCTCACCATGTAGTACTATCGGATCATAAATGTTACACTTTTCTAAAAAGCGATCTAGCCCAATATTCTTTCATGCAGACTCCAATCAAAGAAAAGATGCTTAGTTCAAGCAGGTCGACCAATTCGGCATATAATTTCAGAGCCATACTCTGGAGCCTTGCAACCATCTTGCATGCAACGACTGATCCTTTTGGTCTCTCATACGACCGATCGAAGCCTTTCGACGGCCAATGAAGATGAGCCAGCAGAGCCGCGACGAGAAGCGCAGGTGCCCATGTTTGCTGAAAGTTTCAGACCCTGCGTCGAAGGCTGAAATAAAGACAAACTAGGTGTTTGTGAGCGTGCACACGACCAATAGCGGCGATAAAAATTGCCTTGACATTATCGCTCTGCTGATAGTTCAGACAACCCTACTCGCTGCTATCAGAGCCTCCTTGGCAATTAATGCAACCCACCACAAACGCGGAAAAGCGAGCCTCACTGAACAAAAGATGGAATGATGTTGGGCAATTGGGCGTCCGTGTGATCACTTAGAAACAATTCCCATCGACGTCAATGTATTGCTACCACCGCACGTATGCTGTCTTTCTACCATTAGGCTGTCAAGTGAGGTTGACAGCACGGCCACATAGCAAGCCATATCAGTAGATAGGCGTCGTTGGACTTAGCTTGACATAAGTAGTCGGGACCGTCTCCGATGAAGACCGTTCAGATGCATGCATGGATAACGCTTTGCCTGCGGTCCCTACAGCCTCGTATATATGCTCGCGCATGCAAAAAAAAATCACCGCGAGTTAACTATGAGCAACTCAATTCCACGTCCGCCAACGCATTTATCTTGGCCACCTCCACCTCCTCCGCCAGGGCGTGAGCCACCATCGCATCCGCCTTGGCCACCACCACCACCTCCCCCTCCGGCCCCATCCCCGCCATGGCCAACGCCACCCCCTTCTCCAGGCCACTACACCACGTCCTCAAAGCTTAGCAAAGCTCTCCCCAATCTGCTCTCGAATCCACCTCGCCACAAGTCCGACTTTCTCCGGGTTCACAAAAGCCATATGTCCGGACTCCATGCGCGTAGTCCACGCAGCCCCTCCCGTCCGCTCCTGCGTCAGAGCCGGCTCCGCTTTGTGGTTGGTGCATGATAGGTATGAGCATGGAATATGCGAGTGTGCTGGGTTCGCGAGAGGAGATGTGAAAGCGCTGGAGGCGGGCAGACGGTAGACGTGGTGGTGATCATTCCTAAAATGGGGGCATTGACTTACGACATCGATTGGCATGGGAGCTGAGAAGCTGTTTCTTCTGCGAGTTCTTTTGGGTCGTTGAGGAAAAGCCGAATGGGATTTTCAGGGGTGATAAGGTTGTCCTAGAATAGAATTCCGAATTAGCCTGGGCGACCAATAGAAGTTTTCTTTGTCTCTTAGATGAAACTAGAAAATGCGATTCCGCGCCATTCGCTAGAACCAAAATGGCTTTTGTGACTTTGAAAATAATCAGGGCTCCTCTGAGCTTAGGCGAGAGCGAATTGGCCTACGGTGATGCGCCACCCAGGAACCTTCACCGGCAACCCAGTCTCAGCCCACCTCCTCATTTCCCTCACCATTACACTTCCAGCAATAAAGAGCAACCTCACAACACTTCCCTTCCATAACCCATTCTCCAGAACAATAAGCTCATCAACAGCCGGAATCCATGTGGTAGCCTCACACCCAACAATAGCACCGAAGGAATGCATCACCAGCACCACATCGTTCCCTTTCTCGATCTCGCTAAGAATGGCAGCACCTACGGCCAATATGTCTGATGAGAAGTCTGGCGCTGTGGGGACCGATTTTGTAGATGGTAAGGCTGGGGTGAGAACTGTGTAGCCGGCTTTGGAGAGTAAGGAGGCTAGGATGGGATAGGCTACCTCTGAGGTTTGGGAGCCGTCGTGGACAAGGATGATGGAGGGTTTGGTACTGTTGGTGTTGGCTATGTTGATTTTCAAAACCATATTCTGTCCGCCTGTTTTAGCCTTATCAATCCGTTGATTTTAAATAGTGGTGCGATGTAGTTTCCAAAAGGCCCGGCAGGGTTCGAAGGATTGACCTAGTATAATGGTGTCGAAGCTTAGAGCGACGACACAACAAGATGTATCACATTTGTGAAATACGACGGTTGCTTTTTCGGGGTAATTGCCAAGGGTACCCACATCTTCAAGCAACACAATCCATGTACGAATGATATTTTCTTCTGATTTGGAGAATTCAGGGGAAAAAGTGTGTGGCGACGTATGCCATGATCACCACACTACTACCATGAGATGATGACACATAATTATGCACAAGAACGTGCAGATGCTCACATAGAAGTAGAGGCAAAGAGCAGAAATGGTCTCAACCTATTATGTGAGGTAGGACAAACATCCTTCATGTACTACTCTGACCCCAGCATCACTTCACCTTGTTAAAGAGGCGTCCAATCGGCGATCTCAAGAGCTTCTTTCGCCTTCATTCTCTGCTCCGCTTCTAATCCAGCTCGCCACATAGCATCCTCTTGACTCTCCGATCCGCTCATGAATCTCTTAGCAGCCTGAGACCCCGCTGTCTTGTCTCGCTCCTTGTAGAGCAAAGCTGCTTCTAGTCCTGTAATCTCGAAATTGTCGTCTTCACCGTGGGATACCCTCCAATCATTGACATCAACCGCCTTAGAATGAGGCGGTACGTACTTCAAGGAATTATCCTGCCACAATGAGTTCCTATGGCAGAATCTTAGGAAAGCCAGCCAGTATGGATCGGTGGCTAGAACCCAGGGATTGCCGATAACGACCAGTCCTTCCTTGGCCCTCGTGAGTGCAACATTGAACTTCTTCTTCTGATTTACAAGACCCACCCCTTTGAGCTCGTCATCGTCTAGAAAACGTTTTCTTGTTCGCGTAGTACAGATGATAACAAATCGACTTTCCAAGCCTTGAAAAGCCTCCATAGGCCCGATGTTGACCCGCTGAAGCCCGGCACCTCTCGCGTGCTGTCGTAGGAATCTCACTTGGGCGTGAAATGGTGACATTATGCAGATCTCAGCTTGATCGCTTATAAGCTTTTCAGACAGCAGTTGCTTAGCATAATCGATGGCTTTCTGGGCTTCCTGGATATTGAACCATCCTCCGCCTAGGCTTTGAACATCTTCGCAATCATCTAACCCACGGTTGCAAGAGAATAGCACAGGCCAGCGGCGCCCTTGCCAACCCGTCCAGGCTTGCAACGAGTCTGTTTGTGTTGCCTCTGGTATCAGGGTATTCGAGTAAAAAAGGGACGAAGGTAGAGACAGAACAGCCGGGTGCGAGCGATAATTACGTATGAGATTGACGAATGGCGGACGTATCATGGGAACTTGCTGCTCTCTACGATGTAGATTCTTGCGTGCGAGAGGATGCGTAGCGTACACAGGAGCATTGGCAATACGCTCAAAGAGAGAAACATGTAGAGTAGTCTCTTTGCTATATGTTCTGGCACTCAACTGATGTTGGTCTCCGGCCATCACAACGATGGGACTTATAGTACACAGACGATTGGGGGGAGGGGCTACCACTGTCTGCGAAGTTGCAGAGTCAGCATTACTCTTCTAGAGATGAAGTTGAATATTATGACACCTTTCCCGGGAGCAATACCTCCCGCCTCAAACATGTCTCACAACTCAAAATTGGCTATGAAACAAGAGGAAATATTTCAGAAAGGTCACGTACAAGAGGTATAAGAGTCTCAGGTTCAGTAGCTTGAGCTGCTTCGTCTATGATGAGAGCCGCCCAGTGGAGCTGAGCCGGCTCGTCGGTAGTATCGAACTCCGAATCCATAGCTCTGGCCATGTTAGCTTGCAGAGAGATCAAGTCGCCATTGGTTACTCGAGCTTGAACGAGTGCATCCGCCCCCTGGCAGGTGACGATGATAATTTTGTACGCCATTAGCTTCGGGAAAGGAGGTAAATTGAACATGTCTTGCTCCACCCAGCAATACGGCAACAGCTCCTGCGGAACTTCTGCAAACGTTCTTGACAACTCGTTTAGGCGAAGTAGAACTCCTGGCTCAAAGAAATGTCTCAAGCGGAGAGCAAGAATATCGGCGGCTGTGTTTGATGCAGCACAGAGAAGTATACTACCACGAAACGTGAGATCCTTTCCCAATTGAAGGACTATCTCGCAGATAGTCTTGGTCTTGCCCGTGCCAGGAGGCCCGTGGATTAGATAGCACATATCTCCATAGGTTCTATGCTGTACTGCATTGACTGCTTTCTGCCAAAAAGTCTCAGTAGCATTCTTCTCCGTGGCTAGCACTGAATAAGAGGAGAAGCCCGCAGGGACACGTACCTGTTGCTCAAAATTTAAAACCTTGTCGAACCACGTCTGTGGGAAAACGGCCGATGGGAGTGTTTCTTGCTGGATGCCATGTGCATCCATGGGGAAAAGCATACGGTGTAACCAATCATGCTTATCTACTCCTCGAACCTTCCAAACAGCTGCGGATGTTATGCGATTTTCCTTCCGAAACAATGCGCTTGCAACGTCCGCCACGGCCCGATGTAGGCTGTGCATCACTCGAGGTTGTGGTTCAAACATTACATTACATACAGGTGGTAGCATGGATTCTATCCCAGCAGCATTGAGGATTACTAGCTCCTGCAGTTTGTCGGTTCCCGCGATCACAGCACGGACCTGGAACCCGGTGAAGCCAGGCGCCATCTCACCACGTTCTTTAGCTCCAGACGTAAGCCAAGCCTGCATTCCTCGAGGAAGTCGAGTTAAGGGATCAATTATCAGTTGGCGAAGCGTAAGAAAATCGCCGAGACTAACAGAAGGCGTCCCGTCCCGTAGCCCAGGCACTCGCAACGAGTATAACTGCTTGGAAGCATCCAGTTGCTCTAAAGTAACCGCATAGAGGTAGTAGCACCTGCTCTCGGGTACCTGTGCTTGAAGTTCAAGCGTCAAACAGTCCCCGAAATATTGTCCGTAATTCTGAGGTTCAAGTTGGTCGAGGGATTCCACGGACGCTCGCCCGCTGAACATGTAATACGGCAATACTTCTATTGCACGTAAGAAGCCGCTGCCCGCAAATGTCGATATGTAATGATTGAAATCAACTCCGATGTTGGGAGCTATACTTATCGAACGAGCAGGGGCGCTGTTAATCGCCGACATAGCCTCGGGAATGAACTTGTGGGCATACACGTCTGGTCTCCATTGTGACACATTCGTATGAGCGACTGGAGATGCTTCAGTGCGGATTGGTGGTATTACAGCGTCTGTTCCGAATGAAAATTTTGACGGCTGCTCAGCAGCCGGCGAGCTATTAGACTCCGGCGGCTTTGCCATAGCGGCGCTGTTGCCAGTGACCTAGCTTCTCAGAATATCAAGAGATACAGACTTGCCGGCCTGGTAGCCTGAGAAGCGGGAACACTTGATGATCTGGAGAGTAATTAGCCAATCCACTCGCCAATCTAGCGGTCCAAACCAAGGAGGTCATCCGGTATGGAGTTGTAAGCTTCTGAGCAATATACCGTTGGATATCAGCCTCAGCCCTACTATGCTTGGCATATACCATAAGTAGCAGCAAACCTCCATAGATAAACAACCAAGTCGTTCCTCACATTCCAAAGGGTTATGAGCCCGGGTTCGACGCACGGC